>ERZ1673734.49-NODE-49-length-118691-cov-35.122846_pt1 | contig 118691 bp, 91 predicted proteins | sample MGYA00580199_ERZ1673734 | MGnify/ENA primary metagenome ERZ1673734 (study PRJEB41218, sample SAMN15661742) | gut metagenome | host: Homo sapiens | place: Canada: London | collected 2015-08-20/2019-03-30 | study: EMG produced TPA metagenomics assembly of...
GAGCAACTGACTCTTAATCAGTGGGTCTAGGGTTCGAATCCCTAAGGGTGTACAAAAAAGGTGTTATCCAATCGGATAACACCTTTTTTGTTTTTATATCTGTCTGTTAGTGTGTCTGTATCCACCAATTTGTCTGTCGCTTCGATTCGGCTATTTCCTGGCGCGTAGACGGGTCTGAAATGGTTATGCCGGAAAAGTGGTCCACTTTGGTCTTCTTGTTCGTAGAGCCGGAGTATATGTACTCTGTAGCCGCTTTGTACGGCACAAGACGTAGCAGTACGTTGTGGAACTGTTCGTAGGCGTTGTTATCGTTCGTGCAGATATGGCGCACATAGTCGTCGAAGTCGAAGAATATGGTAGGCTTGTATGTCTCGCCGTCGAGGTCCTGCACGTTGTCGATAAGGCTAAGGTCGAACGTGTGCGTTGCGTTGATGCTCTTCATCATGGAAGCCATATCGTCAACGTATCTGCAATCAATCACGCCGATTGTGCCGTAAGGTGTGCCGCTGTTCGAATAGAACTCGTAAAAGCCATTGCATAAAGCCTTGTAGTCGGGCTGTGCGCTCATCAGATGCTGGTATATGTTCTGGTAAGGCATGCCGTAAGCCATTACTTCGCTTGTAGACGCAATGATGTAGTCGGTTACGTCCTTCAAGTCGTACGCCACCTCCATGCTCGACATGTAGCAGTCGTCGAACATGACGAACTGCATCTTCATTCCTGCAGCCTTGATGCTCGTTGCGAAGTCGACGATATCTATTCTGTATTCCTCAGATAGTCCGCCGAAGTAGCGCGACTTCTTCGGGTTGAACACTGTAGAGCTTGGTATCCATCCCATGCCATGGCTGCCCACTATCATGGCGTAGCGGTGCGCCGGCGCATACTCCTTCACCTTGTTCAGCAGTTCCGCTCTGCCGTTCGTCGTAAGATAAGTAGGCGAGGAGTATTTCTCAAGCGTATCCTGCGTGCATGTGCCCTTCTTATATCGGATGTCTATAAGCGCGCTCTGCTGCTGATCTTTGGCTACGAACAGAAGCAGGCGTGTGTTGCCCAAGCCTTTGTTACGTACAATGGCCTTCTTCATGTCCTCAATATTTCCGAGCAGAAAGCTGTAGAGGTTGTTGCTGTATGGCATGAATACGAATATTGTCTTCTCGGCTGTCTGCTGCTCTGGCGGCATGATAGGGTCTTCCTCCCTACAAGCGCTGAAATAGAGCATTAGAAGCGAAATAAATGCGAGTTTTAGGAGCTTATACATATTATATATATTAGTAGTAGATTTATATGTATATCTGTATTAAAAGGACAGGAGGCTATGGTCTCCATGCCGTAGCCTGCGCTGTTGTGGCGACTTTCGGTCGCCGGGCGCAGACTATAGTGTGGAAATCATAGTCTCCTGCGGTTTTTGTATTGTAAGCGTTTTTGATGACCAAGCGTTTACTTGTTCTTCAAAGCTGCGATAGATTCCTTCAGCGCTGCGATCTTCTCCTCAGAGTCGCTCTGCTTCTTGCGCTCGAGAGCCACAACAGCCTCCGGAGCGTGAGCCACGAACTTCTCGTTAGAGAGCTTCTTCTTGATGCCAGCGAGGAATCCTTCGAGGTGCTTCAGCTGAGCCTCCTGCTTCTCTATCTCTGCAGCAACGTCAATCATATCGCCAAGAGGCACTGCGAACTCGTCTGTGCCAACCATGAAGGCAGCTGCGGTCGTGTCCTTCTCCGATACTACGTTGATAGCTGAGAGATTAGCCATCTTCTTTATTACCGAAGCGTAAGCCTCGTAGTTGTTCTGCTGCAGCGCCTGCAGTTCGAGAGCGTCCTTGTTCGGTATGTTTTTCTGGTTGCGCACGGTGCGCACGCCAGCCACGATGAGCTTCACGTTCTCGATAGCTGCTACTACGGCATCGTCGTCGGCTGTAGGAGCGTCGAGTTTCAGCTCTGCGCGCATGATAGACTCGTTCTCCTTGCGGTCGTAGATGTGCTGCCAGAGTTCCTCTGTGATGAACGGCATGAACGGATGGAGCATCTTCAGCAGAGTCTCGAAGAAAGCGAGTGTCTGCTCGTAGCTTGTGCGGTCGATAGGCTGGCCGTATGCCGGCTTCACCATCTCGAGATACCAGCTTGAGAATTCGTCCCAGAACAGCTTGTAGACAGCCATGAGCGCCTCAGAAATGCGATACTTAGAGAAGAGGTCGTTCACCTCGGCGTTGGTCTGCTTCAGCTTAGCCTCGAACCACTTAGCTGCTATCGCATTAGCCTCCGGCTGCTCGGCGTCTGCCACCTGCCAGCCCTTAACGAGGCGGAATGCGTTCCATATCTTGTTGTTGAAGTTGCGTCCCTGCTCGCAGAGGCTCTCGTCGAAGAGAATATCGTTGCCGGCAGGAGCCGAGAGCATCATGCCCATGCGCACGCCGTCGGCGCCGTACTTCTCGATGAGGGCGATAGGGTCGGGCGAGTTGCCGAGCGACTTCGACATCTTGCGGCCCAGTTTGTCGCGCACGATACCGGTGAAGTATACGTTGCGGAACGGCACGTCCTTCATGTACTCTTCGCCAGCCATAATCATACGAGCTACCCAGAAGAAGATGATGTCCGGACCGGTTACGAGGTCGCTTGTGGGGTAGTAGTATTTAATCTCCTCGTTGTCCGGGTTGTTGATGCCGTCGAACAGCGATATGGGCCAGAGCCATGAAGAGAACCATGTGTCGAGCGCATCCTCGTCGTGAACGAGCTGGTCGGCTGTGATGTTCTCGTAGCCCTCAATCTTGCGAGCCTCTTCGAGCGCCTCCTCAGCGGTGAGCGCTACTACGTATTTCTCCTCTTCGCCTTCGGCTGTGGGGAGGAAGTAAGCCGGAATGCGATGTCCCCACCAGAGCTGGCGCGAGATACACCAGTCCTGAATGTTCTCCAGCCAGTTGCGGTATGTTGTGACGTACTTTGTCGGGTGGAACTTGATCTTGCCCTCGAGCACCGGCGGCAGAGCGATGTCTGCGAAGTGCTTCATCGAGAGGAACCACTGCTTGCAGAGGCGCGGCTCTACGGCTGTGTCCTGGTTGCGCTCCGAGTAGCCCACCTTGTTGTCGTAGTCCTCAATCTTCTCTACCAGTCCGGCAGCCTTCAGATCCTCTACAATCTGCTTGCGCACGTCCATGCGGTCCATGCCTACATACATGCCTGCAGCCTCAGAGATAGTGCCGTCGGGGTTGAAGATGTCGATAGTCTCGAGGTTGTGAGTCTTGCCGAGAGCGTAGTCATTCACGTCGTGCGCCGGAGTCACCTTAAGACAGCCCGTACCGAACTCGATGTCTACGTAGCGGTCCTCGATAACCGGAATCACGCGGTTCACCAACGGCACGATTACTTTGTGGCCGCGCAGCCACTTGTTCTTCGGGTCCTTCGGGTTAATACACATTGCTGTGTCGCCCATGATAGTTTCTGGACGTGTTGTAGCTACAACAGCGTAGTAGCGTCCATCGGCGTCCTGATGCAGCACCTCGCCCTCGCAGCCTGTCGGCACAACCGGGTTCACGTCGGCGTCAGCCACATAGTAGCGCAGGTTGAACAGATGGCTCTTCTCGTCGCGGTAGATAACCTCCTCGGTAGAGAGCACGGTCTGTGCCTTCGGGTCCCAGTTCACCATGCGCAGACCGCGGTAGATGAGTCCCTTCTTGTAGAGGTCTACGAACACCTTCAGCACGCTCTCAGAGCGCTTCTCGTCCATTGTGAACGCTGTGCGGTCCCAGTCGCATGATGCGCCGAGGCGGCGCAGCTGTTTGAGGATGATGCCGCCGTGCTCGTTGGTCCAGTTCCAAGCATGCTCAAGGAACTGCTCGCGAGTGAGGTCGCGCTTCTTTATGCCCTGTTCTGCAAGACGGTTCACCACCTTAGCCTCAGTAGCGATAGAGGCGTGGTCGGTGCCTGGCACCCAACATGCGTTCTTTCCCTCCATACGTGCGCGGCGCACGAGGATATCCTGAATCGTATTGTTGAGCATGTGGCCCATGTGCAATACGCCAGTCACGTTTGGTGGCGGTATAACGATAGTGTAGGGGTCACGTCCGTCGGGCTTGCTACTGAAGAGTTTGTTGTCAAGCCAGTACTGATACCATTTCGATTCCACTGCTTGTGGATCGTATTTGCTTGCTAATTCCATACTGATTGTATCTGTTTTGTTTATATTTTCTATTCTTAACTTGCAAAATTAGTAAAAATACGTGGGATAATCGCCGTTTTTCATGAGAACTTATAAAAAATGGCTACCTTTGCGAAAATAAAATGAATCTGAGAATGGATAATGATAAGGCTGGAAAGATAGAACTTCTGAAGGGCGACTTTGCACATCGGCTCGCGCTTGCACTTGCACCTACGATAAAGGCGGGCTTCCCGAGTCCGGCGGACGACTATCTGCACGATAGTCTCGACTTCAACCGCGACCTTATAAAGAATCCGGAGGCTACGTTCTACGGGCGTGTGTCGGGCGACTCGATGATTGAGGCGGGCATCTGCGACAGCGACATTGCGGTGATCGACCGCTCGCTGCAGCCCGTCGACGGCGACGTCATAGTGGCGTTCGTCAACGGTGAGTTTACCATCAAGTATCTCGACCTGAAGCACAAGGAGGAGGGCTACATCGAGCTGCGACCCGCCAACGCTAACTATCAGCCTATACGCATTGACGCCGACGACAACTTCCGTGTGTGGGGCGTCGTGGTGTGGACTATAAAACAATGGAGACGATGAAGTGGTATGCCATCTGCGATTGCGACAACTGCTATGTCAGTTGCGAGCGTATTTTCCGTCCAGACCTGGAGGGAAAACCGGTTGTCGTGCTTTCTAACAACGACGGGTGCGTGGTGGCGCGCAGCGCTGAGGCTAAGCGCTTGGGCGTGAAGGCTGGTACGCCGTTCTATCAGCTGCGCCAGCTGTTCCCAAATGTGCGCATTGAGGCGCTCTCGTCCAACTATGAGCTGTATGGCGAGATAACTGGTCGCGTGATGACCATCATACGCGACATGGCGCCGCAATGCTTCCGCTATTCAATCGACGAGGCGTTCGCCGTTCTCGACGGTTTCTCCGTAGAACAGCTGAAGGAGTGGGGCGAGGAACTGCACCGTCGCGTCCTGCAGTCGGTGGGCATGCCGCTCACTATAGGCATTGCGCCCACAAAGACGCTGGCAAAGATGGCTTCTCACTTCGCGAAGAAATACGCCGGATATAACCATTGCTGCGTCATCGACACCGATGACCGCCGACTGAAGGCTGCTGCGCTTTACCCGATTGACGAGGTGTGGGGCATCGGTCGCCGCTATGCTGCCCGACTTGAAAGCTACGGCATACGTACGGCGTACGACTTCGCAGCGCACTCGCGTTCGTGGGTGCGTGCTACGTTCAAGACCTTGGTCGTGGAGCGCACTTGGGCTGAGCTGAACGGCACCGACTGCGTGCCCGACGACCTGCCGGCTAAGAAGAAGAGTATCTGCACGAGTCGCAGCTTCAGCGGCATGGTGTGCGACTTCGATACGCTCCGCACGCACGTAGCCAACTTCGCCGCCCGTTGCGCCGAGAAACTGCGCAAGCAGCAGTCGGCTGCCAGCATTGTGGGCGTATTTGTCGAGTCGAACCGCTTCCGCCCCGACCTCACGCAGTATTGCAACATGACCGAAGCGAACCTTTCTACGCCGTCGTCTTCAACCATTGATGTGGTGAAGGCTGCCACGGCGTGCCTCCGGCGTATCTATCGTGAGGACATTCACTACAAGCGTGCCGGAGTTGTGCTGATGGGCGTGGTGCCGAACGCCGCCGTGCAGACAGATCTCTTCACGTTCGACGTCGAAAAGTATCAGCACATGATGCAACTCGACAGTGCTGTAGACCGTATAAACAAGGTGGACGGCACCGAAACCGTGATTCTCTCGTCGCAGCAATACCCGAACGGCAGGAAGTTTGCCGATGCCATAAAGCATGACTTTAAAAGCGCATGTCCTACAACAAGGTGGAGCGATATAATAAAACTGAAATAGAATGATAGTGTAACACAACCGTAAAGCCGAGTGTTATACAATGTGTAACATGATGTGTAACATAAACGTGTTAGCACATTCTTTAAATCATATGCGTATATAACAAAAAAGAGGATATTACGTGAAGTAATATCCTCTTTAGAGTGACTCCGGCAGGATTCAAACCTGCAACCTTCTGATCCGTAGTCAGATGCTCTATTCAGTTGAGCTACGGAGCCATTGTTTAAAGCTTTAAGCGTTGTTCCTTAAAAGCGTGTGCAAAGGTAGTGGTTTCTTTTGTAACCACCAAATGTTTTCATAACTTTTTTCAAGGAAAACTCAAAAAAGTTGATTTTTCTGCATTAAAACCCGTTTTTGAGGCTGTTTTTGCAAGATTTTCGTATCTTTACACGCTGTTTAGCGGCAATGGCGCCTATCTGATGAATGGCGCGAACTATGTCGTAAGAGCATAAATCTATAAAAAAGTACGTGTATCTATATAAAAATAATGTATAACCTAAAGAATTGATAAGTATGATTAGTTTTATTTTATCTGTTGTGGTGAGCATTGCGTCGTTTGGCGCAGTGAGCAACAACGAGTCGGTGAACAACGCCGAGGCGATAAACCGCGCCATAGAGCATTGCGCTGGGCAGGGTGGAGGTCGGGTGGTGGTGCCGTGCGGCGAGTACAGCACGGGCTCAGTCTATCTGAAGTCTGGTGTGACGCTCTTTCTTGAGCAGGGCGCTGTGCTGAAAGGCGTGCAGGACATAAACGCCTACGCCTCGCTGCAGACTACGCTTGACCTCTCGCGCTATGAGAGCGGTCAGGGCACGGTCAATTACAACTCGGCTACCGACTCGCAGTGGTCTAAGGCGATGGTGTTCGCTGTAGGCGTGAGCGATGCAGGTATAGAGGGCAAGGGCTGCATCGACGGCGCCGACGTGCGCAATCCGCTTGGCGAGGAGCACATGCGCGGTCCGCACACCATACTGATGGCTGGCTGCAAGCGCATGACATTCGACGGATTCAGCGTGAAGCGCTCCGCCAACTATGCTTTTCTGGGCTACCAGATAGAAAAGTCGCAGTTTCATAATCTATATATAGAAGGTGGATGGGACGGCATACACATCCGTGGAGCGAAGCGTGTGGAGATATCGCGCTGCGAGATGCACACTGGCGACGACGCCATTGCGGGCGGCTATTGGGAGCGCATGAGCATCAACCACAACGTGCTCAACTCATCGTGCAACGGTATACGCATGATAATGCCGTCGGTACAGCTTGACATCACCGACAACGAGATATACGGACCTGGCAAGTTCGAACACATCACCTCGCACCGCACACGCTCAGAGGCGGCTATCAATCTTGAGCCTGGCGGATGGGGTAAGGCGCCTGGACGCATGGACAAGATACGCATACTGCGCAACAAGGTGGCTTGTGTGCTTACGCCGCTTTGCGTAACGCTTAGCGACGATAACACTATGGGCACTCTGCTCGTGGAGGACCTTCAGGCGCGTGGCGTCACACGTATGGCGCTCTCGGTGAAGAGTTGGGGCAAGGCGCCTACCGATCGCGTGGTGATGCGCCGTTGTGATATGGAGTTCGACGGCATCGACGACCCCAATTTGCCTGCATGGTTCGAGAACCGTCCTACAGACCAGTGGCCCGTATTCCCGGTTTGGGGTATGTACTTCCGCAATGTGAAGAACGTAGACGTGAAGGACGTGAAGCTCACCGTGAGAGGAAAAGAGTATCGCGAGGCATGGACTGTGGACAATGTGGAGAAGCACAATCTGAACCGTGTGCAGGTGTCTAAAGACTGTGCGCATTAATATTTACCGCGCCGTGGTAACATCATTACCGCAATGCGGTTACGTTGTTACAGCACTTCGGTAACATTGTTACCACGAAGCTGTAACAACCATTCAAAACAAAAGAAATATACGTTAAGCCATAAAAACAAAAATTGAGGGCAGCCAATAGACCGCCCTCAACCAACACAAAAACTAAACTAGACTTAACTAAGTTAATTAAAGACTTTCGCAAGCCCTCAATTACTGCTTGCAAATATAACGAATATTTCCGTTATACACGCAATATTGTGATTAAAAATATCTTAACAAGATTGAAATTTTTGTGAAAACGCAAGTTTCTTACAAAAATGTATGCTTGTTCAACATAATATAATCCAAGATTACCATTGCAGCCATCGCTTCAACGATAGGCACAGCGCGCGGAACAACACATGGGTCGTGGCGTCCGTGAGCCTGCAAAATGGCCGAATTGCCAGTAGAATCGACGGTTTTCTGTTCCTGCAGTATGGTTGCTGTCGGTTTGAACGCCGTGCGGAAGTATATGTCTTCGCCGTTGCTTATTCCGCCTTGTATGCCCCCGCTATGGTTGGTTGAAGTGTGTATGTTTCCGCCCTCCGCAACGAACGCATCGTTCTGTCGGCTGCCGCGCGATGTGGCGCAACTGAATCCCTCGCCGTATTCGAATCCCTTGGCTGCGTTGATGCTTAGCATGGCAGCGCCAAGCATGGCGTGCAGCTTGCCGAATTCTGGTTCGCCTATTCCCTTCGGACAGTTCTTCACCACGCACGTCACTACGCCACCGATGGTGTCGCCTTCCGCCTTCACCTCACTTATAAGCTGCTCCATGCGCTGTGCGGCGATAGGGTCTGGGCAGCGAACGGGGTTGTGCTCAATCTCTGCGAAGTTGTACTTAGTGTAGTCGCGGTCGAGAGCCACGTCGCCCACCTGCGAGGTGTATGCTTTTATGCTCACTCCAAGCTGGCGTAGCGCCAGTTTTGCAAGTGCTCCGCCCACACAACGGCTGATAGTGATGCGTGCCGACGAGCGTCCGCCGCCACGATAGTCGCGTATTCCGTATTTTGCGGCGTACGTATAGTCGGCGTGCGACGGTCTGTAGATGTTGCGCAGGTTGTCGTAGTCGGCAGAACGCTGGTTTGTGTTGCGCACAATGAAACCTATAGGACAGCCCGTCGACTTGCCCTCGAACACGCCGCTGAGCAGTTCCACCTGGTCCTGCTCGTTGCGTTGGGTCGTAATGTGGCTTTGACCAGGCCGGCGGCGGCTCAGTTCGTTCTGTATGAACTCCTGGTCGATGTCAATGCCTGCAGGCATTCCGTCGACAACGCCGCCGATAGCCTCGCCATGACTCTCGCCGAATGTGGTGAGAGTGAAAAGCGTTCCGAATGTGTTGCGCATATTTGCTTTCAGTTAGTTCTTCAATCTGCGAGATGCAGACTGTTTTTAGTTGTGGTGTCCGCAGCAACCACCCTTGTGCTCGTGGCTTCCGCAGCAACCGCCTTCGTGCTCGTGATGTCCGCAACCACCCTCATGGTGTCCGCATCCGCCTTCGCAACCGCCGCAGTCGCCTCCGCAACCGCCACCGTTCATGTGGCTTAGCATAGTCTTAATCTCGTCCATTGTAGCCTCGCGGTTCTCGATGATGTAGCCCTTGAAGTTGAGCTTCTTGCCAGCGAGTGGATGGTTGAGGTCGATCTTCACAGAAGCGTCGCCGATTTCGAGCACTGTGCCGATGAAGAAGTTGCCGTCCTCGTTCTTCAACGGAATCTGAGCACCCTTGAAGATGTTCTTGCTGTCGAACTGTCCGTCTACGGTGAACATTTCCTTGTTGAGGTCGATGACGCGCTTCGGTTCATACTCGCCGAAAGCCTGCTCCTTCTCAAGTTCGAAGTCGAACTTCTCGCCGAGTTTAAGGTTTTCCAGACGCTCCTCAAGAGCATCGAGAGCTGCATCGAAGCCAGTGATGAACACGAATGGCTGTTCCTGTGTTGTTTCCTCTACGAGTGTGCGCTCTCCGTTGTCGCTGATTGTGAAGAGCTGATACTGTGCTGCGATGAGCTTGTTTGTCTTATTTTCCATTATCTTTATTTGTTATATTATTATCGTTTTTGCAAAGTTAGTGCAAATCGAGCGCATTACAAAATAATGCCTACTATTTTATGCTTTATGGCAGGTTGCGTTAGCGTTTAGAAGCCATACTTTAAGCTACGCAGTTAGTCGTTGTATATAGCCACTTTTATTACGCCGTCTTCCTTGTTCTCGAACAGGCTGTAGGCTTCGGCTATTCTGCTCAGCGGAAAGCGGTGCGTGATGAGCGGTGTAGTGTCAATCTTTCCCTCTTCTATGAGCTGCAGCACCTCCTCGCAGTCGCATCCGTCTACGCCGCCCGTCTTGAACGTGAGGTTCTTGCCGTACATGTCGGGCAGAGGCAGAGTCTGCGCCTCGTTGTAGAGCGCCACCACTGTGACGATAGCGTTAGGACGTGCTGTGCGCCATGCCAGCTGGAAGGTGTCTTTGCCACCAGCCACCTCAAGAACTCGGTCGGCGCCGCCGTGGTCACTGTTGTTCTTCACGAAGTCTTCGCATTCGTCTGGCGTTGTGAGCAGCACATTAGGGTAGTGTTGCTTCACGAAGTTGCGGCGCTCTTCCGATTGCTCGCAGACAATAATGCGCTTCGGCTGCTTCAGCATCACGCAGAGTAGGGTACAGATGCCGGTAGGACCGGCTCCGATGATGAGCACCGTGTCGTCTTCGGTTATCTCGCTTATGCGTGAAGCCCAGAAACCCGTAGCAAGAACGTCGCCAACGAACAGAGCCTGCTCGTCAGTAACGCTGTCGGGTATGCGGTTGAGGCCTTGTTCTGCCAGCGGCACACGCACATATTCGGTCTGTCCGCCGTCTATGCGGCAACCTAAAGCCCATCCGCCGTGCGGCGAAGTGCAGTTGTTCACGTATCCGTGCTTGCAGTAGAAGCACTCGCCGCAGAAAGTCTCGACGTTAACCGTTACGCGGTCGCCCACACTGACGCCTTTCACTTCAGAGCCAAGCTCCTCCACTATGCCCACCATCTCGTGTCCTACGGTTATTCCGGGCACGGCTCTCGGCACGCTTCCGTGCTTTATGTGCAGGTCGCTTGAGCAGATGCTGCCCAATGTGACGCGTACAATGGCGTCCGTAGGCTCGATGATTGTTGGTTTAGGCTTGTCGATCAAGGTAAACTCACCTTTATTTATATATGTATATGCTTTCATTTGTTTTAGTGATATCTATGCAAAGGTACAAATAAACTTTCATTTGTTCTATATTTTTTGTTTTCGTTTGCTTTTTCACTAAAAAATATTACTTTTGCACGACAAAAAAACATATAATGGTATGAAAGCATTAAAGTTTATAGCAGTAGCTCTTATAACTACGCTTTTGGTATCGTGCGGCGTAACGCGCACAGTGCCTATTACAGGACGTAAACAGACTATCATGGTGAGCGACGAGCAGGTGCTCAGCCTTAGCTCTCAGGAGTATGCCAACTACATGAAGACGGCTAAGCTGTCTACCAATCGCACCAACACCGCAATGGTTAAGCGTGTAGGTCAGCGTCTTGCGTCAGCCGTTGAGGCATATCTGAAAGCCAACGGACTTGCAAGCGACGTGAAGCAGTATAGCTGGGAGTTCAACCTCGTGCAGGACAAGTCGGCCAACGCCTTCTGCATGCCTGGCGGAAAGATCGTTGTTTACGAAGGATTGCTGCCTTACACACGCAACGAAGCCTCGCTCGCCATCGTTCTCGGACATGAGATAGCACACGCTGTGGCTCGCCATTCGGCAGAGCAGATGAGTAAGGAGCTGCGCAACTCATACGGTGTGCAGATACTCGGCAAGGTGCTGAATGCATCGGGTGTAGACACGGGCGTATCGCAGTTGGCGCAGATTGTAGCTCAGAAAGGCTTGCAGTTCCGCAGCCTGAAGTATTCGCGCGACCACGAGACTGAAGCCGACCGCATGGGTCTTATATTCGCAGCCATGGCTGGTTACGACCCGAATGTAGCAATTAGCTTTTGGGAGCGTATGTCGCAGGGCAACAACAACACCAACGACATGTTCAGCGACCACCCGTCCGACGCAAAGCGCATCGCTGCTATTAAGAAAGACATGCCCGAAGCGCTGACCTATTATAAGAAGTCGAAGTAGTTTTTTTACTATATGCAATAAAAAACGGCGAAATCTCTTTAAGGTTTCGCCGTTTTTGTGTAATTTTACAACAAATATAAAACAAAAGCGTATGATAGAATATCTTGTACAGAATCTTTGGACTCTTTGGGCAGTCCTTGCAATGGTGTGTCTTGTTATGGAAATGTCTTCCGGCGACTTCTACATCACGTGCTTCGGCATCGGAGCGGTGTGCTCGCTCGTCGTTTCGTTGTTTGCAGTGCCGTTCTGGGCGCAGGTGACGGTCTTCGCCGTCTTCTCCGTGTTGTCTATTTACTGCATACGTCCGCATCTTGTGAAGATGCTCGATGCCAACGGCGGTCACCGCAAGAGCAATGCCGACGCTATCATCGGCAGAGTGGGTAAGGTGACGGAGACCATCAAGGCTGGCGACTACGGACGCATGAAGCTCGACGGCGACGACTGGAAGGCTGAGTCTGACGAGACCGAGGATCTGCCCGTAGGCACGAAGGTGCGCATCGTAGGCAGAGAGAGCATCATCGTGAAAGTGGAAAAAGCATAAACTTAATTTCAATAACTAAAAAATTATTATTATGGAATTCATGACAATCTTCCTTACAGCACTTGTTGTGCTTGCTGTAGTCTTTGTTAAGATGGCAGTTGTTATCATCCCGCAAAGTGAGACAAAAATCATAGAACGTCTTGGCAGATACTACGCAACGCTCAGTCCGGGTGTGAACATCATCATACCGTTCATCGACCGTGCGAAAGCCATTGTCGTTAGTGTACGCGGTCGCTACGGCTACTCTACAACCATCGACCTCCGCGAGCAGGTGTACGACTTCGACAAGCAGAACGTAATCACGAAGGATAACATCCAGATGCAGATAAATGCGTTGCTCTACTTCCAGATTGTAGACCCGTTCAAGGCTGTGTACGAGATTGACAACCTCCCGAACGCTATCGAGAAGCTCACACAGACAACGCTGCGTAACATCATCGGCGAACTGGAACTCGACCAGACACTCACCTCACGCGACACTATCAACACCAAGCTTCGCGCCGTTCTCGACGAGGCTACCGACAAGTGGGGCATCAAGGTGAACCGCGTTGAGCTGCAGGACATCATTCCGCCGTCGAGCGTGCTTCAGGCTATGGAGAAGCAGATGCAGGCTGAGCGCAACAAGCGTGCGGCTATCCTCACATCCGAGGGCGAGAAGCAGTCGCAGATTCTGCAGTCGGAGGGCGAGAAGGCGTCCACCATCAACCGCGCCGAGGCTGCCAAGCAGCAGGAGATTCTGCGTGCCGAGGGCGAGGCTCAGGCTCGCATTCGCAAGGCTGAGGCTGAAGCGATAGCCATCGAGAAGATTACTGAAGCTGTAGGCAAGAGCACCAATCCTGCCAACTATCTGCTCGCACAGAAGTATATCAAGATGATGGAGGAACTTGCTCAGGGCGACAAGACAAAGACCGTCTTCCTGCCGTTTGAGGCTACGAACATGTTGGGCAGTCTTGGTGGAATAAAGGAATTGTTTAAGGAAACTGAAAAATAAAGATTAAAAGAAAAACAGAAGAAGAATATGAACATTTGTATATTTGTTGGCGCACGTCCCAACTTCATTAAGATTGCCCCAATCGTTCGTGCCATTGACAAGGCTAAGGCTGAAGGCAAGGAGATAGGTAGCAGTCTGGTTTACGCAGGTCGTGAGGACGACCCCACACTCGAGCCGTCGCTCTTCGACGACCTTCAGATCGGTCGCCCCGACGTATGCCTTGGTGTCGACTGCGTTAACCTCAATGAGCTTACGGGTCAGGTTATGTCTGCCTTCGAGCGCTATCTTCAGGAGCATTCTACAGATGTCGTTATCGTTGTTGATGACCTCGCTTCTACAATGGCTGCGGCTATCGTCACAAAGAAGCAGGGCATTCTGCTGGCTCATCTTGTAGCTGGCACACGCTCGTTCGACATCTCTATGCCGAAGGAGATCAACCGCCTCGTCATCGACGGCCTTTCCGATCTGCTCTTTACGGCTGGCATTGGCGGTAACAGCGCTGCTACACGCGAGGGCGCCGAGTCGTCGAAGATATACATGGTGGGCAATATTCTTATGGACACACTGCGCTTCAACCACCAGCGCTTCGAGCGTCCGGCTGTGATGGACGAACTGGGCCTCGCAGAGAAAAAGTACATCGTCTTCACGCTCAACCGCAAGGCTATCATCGGTAACGACGACGAGCTGCGTGCGCTTCTCGTGAGCATGATGTCGCACGCAGGCGATGTTCCTGTTGTGGCTCCGCTGCGCAAGCTTGCTGCCGACGCCGTTAAGCGCATCGTAAACGAGAATCCGCTGCTCTTCGAGAAGCTGCATATCGTGGCTCCGCTCGACTATCTGCACTTCGGCTACCTCACAGCCAACGCTCTCGGCATCGTCACCGACTCGGGTAATGTGGCTGAAGAGGCTACGTTCAACACCGTGCCTTGCATCACGCTCAACAGCTATACCGAGCACATCGAGACCGTAAAGGTTGGTTCGAACGTGCTTGTAGGCGAAGACCCCGTACAGCTTGGCGAGGAGATGGCGCGCATGGTAGACGGCGAGTGGAAGCATTGCGGCATACCTGAGCGTTGGGACGGTCGTTCGGCTGAGCGCATTGTGCAGACACTGATGGAGTGCGCAGCTAAGTAATTAGCGGAAGGGGGCTACGGCATTCTTGCCGTAGCCATTGCAATAATCTGTGTCTCAGATTTTAAAGCCTACGACAGGAATGCCATAGGCTTCTATATACATTACTCCTATAAAACCCCTGCTTATGAACAATTACAAATCTATCTGGTGCGCAGCGCTCATTGCGCTCAGCATCGTCACCCTCGGCTTCAACATAAAGGGTGGCATCGACAACTTCGCAAACAAAGACCGCAAAGTGTCTGTAAAGGGATTGGCTGAGAAAGAAGTGGACGCCGATAAGGTGACATGGCCTATCGTGTCTAAAGAACTCGGCAACGACCTGCCCGAACTTTATAAGCGTCTTGGCGATACTCAGCAGAAGATAAAGCATTTTCTAACAGCAAACGGCGTGAAGCCCGACGAGATAAGCGTTAATGCGCCGAGCGTAATCGACCTCAACGCCGACCAGTACAGCAACAACCAGCGCGCATATCGCTACAACATCACATCGGTCATCACCGTTACTTCGCGCAACGTGAAACTCGTGCGCTCCATCATAGCCCGTCAGGGCGAACTGCTGAAGGAGGGCGTGGCTATCGTCGACGGCGGCTACGAGAATCAGGTGAAGTACGAGTATGTGTCGTTCAAGCAGATGAAGCCGAAGATGATGGAAGAGGCTATAGCCAACGCTGAGAAGACAGCCGCACAGTTTGCCAAGAACTCCAAGAGCAAGCTCAACAAGATTGTCTCTGCTGACCAGGGCCAGTTCTCTATCGAAGACCGCGACCAGAGCACGCCTTATGTAAAGAAGGTGCGCGTCGTGACGACCATTGTCTACTCTTTGAAAGATTAGTTTATATAGTAGCGGAGGTTCATAATTGAATCACTCCAAATTCCATATGAGCCTTAAAAAGAATGTTCGCAGTGCATAAGCGAGACCTATCGACTCGTCAGCACTGCGAACATTCTTTTTTTTGTGTCTTTAGTTTATCCGGAAAACGCCGTTAGAACGGGAAGATGAGCGGCAGCACACCTATCATCACCAGTCCAATTATTATCTGCAACGGCAGACCCACCTTTATATAGTCCATGAAGCTGTAACCGCCAGCCTGCATAACGAGCGCATTAGGCGGAGTAGAGAACGGCGAGGCGAAGCACATGCTTGCGCCGAGCGTCACGGCGAAGAGCATAGGGTAGGGACTTACGCCGATAGCCATAGCCGAAGTAAGCGCTATCGGCGACATGAGCACCGCCGTTGCCGTGTTGCTTATGAACATAGTGAGGCACGAGGTTGTGAAGTAGACGCCCGCAAGCAGGGCGTACGGACTCGCCTCGCCGAGGTTGTCGGCAAGCAGGCGCGCCACCATGCTCGACGCTCCCGTCTTCTCCAGCGCCACCGACATGGGCAGCATCGCCGCAATCAGCACTATACTCTCCCAGTTTATCGTCTTGTAGGCAGCCTCCACGCTGCGCAGACATCCGGTTATCACCATGAGCAGTCCGGCTATCATCACCGCCGTAACTGGCGCTATGGGTATGAAGTCGAACACCATCATCGCTATCATCATCAGCATGATAGCCGCCGCCAGCGGAGCCTTGTAGTCGAGCGTCACGTGTGCCGCCTCCTCCAGCGGCTGACCGATCACCACGATGCCCTCCGCCTCGTTAGCTATGCGTGCGATGTTCTTCCAGCGGCCCTGAATGAGCAGAATGTCGCCCTCGCGCAGCTTCAGGTCGGCGAGGTTGTCGGTTATGTAGTCGCCGCCGCGCTGCACGCCCAGCACGTTCACGTTGTACATGCGTCGCACGCCCGAGTCTTTTATCGACTTGCCGCAGAGGCGCGCCGAGTGCATCAGCACCACCTCCGCAATGCCGATGTCGTAGATGGTGAGGTTCTGCGACGAAGCAGCGTTCAGCTTCAAGTCCTCAGCCAGACGCGCCGCCGACTCCTTGTTGCCGCTTATATATATAATGTCGCCCGCCGTCAGTATCGTGTTCGGACCCGCCAGCTTCTGCTCCACATCCTTCATGAGGCGCGTGTGCGACTTCTTTATGCGTCTCACTTCGAGCACGGTCAGACCGTAGCGGTGGTGAATGTCCAGTTCAGCCAGCGTCTTGTCCGCCGCCAGCGATCCGCTCTCCACGGTGAACACCGAGAGGTTGTCCGCCAGCTGATATTCCTCCATCAGCTTGCTCAGCGTCTTTCTTCTGCTCTTCTTGCTGCCCTCCTTCTTCTCGTTGCCCGAGAGGAAGCGCTTGCTCAGCGGCAGCAGTACCACGATGCCCACGATGATGCAGACAATGCCCACGGGCAGAAAGCTGAAGAACTTGAGCGGTTCGTAGCCCGCCTCGGTCAGCGCTTCCTGAATAACAAGGTTGGGCGGCGTACCGATGAGCGTGAGCATACCGCCCATGCTGCTTGCGAAGGCGAGCGGCATAAGCAGACGGCTCGCCTTTATGCCGCCCTTCTGCGCCAGACTCACCACGATAGGCATCATCAGCGCCACCGTGCCCGTGTTGCTTACGAACGCTCCGATGACAGCCGTCACCACCATCAGCAGCAGAAATAGACGCAGCTCGTTGCCGTCAGCCAGCGTCATCAGCTTGCCACTCGCTTTCTTAGCCAGTCCGGTCTGCACGATAGCACCGCCCACGACGAAGAGTCCGACCATCATTATCACCACCGAATTGGAGAAACCCGACAGCGCCTCCTGCGGCGTGAGTATTCCGGTGAGCAATAGGGCGACGAGGGCGCAGAGCGCAACGAGGTCGGAGCGAACTTTGCCCATAGCGAAAAACACAGCTGAAATAGCAAGAATAACAAGCGTTGTTATCATAGAATTTGTTTTGTTTGTAAATGAATGATTTTGTTTCTTAAAATGTTTAGTCAAAGTTACAAAAAATCAGTGAAACCGCCAATTTCTTGTCGTAGCTATTACGATTTGATTAAAATTATTTTGAAAGAGTAACAAAAAGTTCAAAAAATATTGCATTTTTCAAAAATAAGTACTATCTTCGCAATATGAAATACGAGGATGTAGTCTCGCGTCCCGTAAGTAGATTGTTAACGACTGTGTAGAGACAGCAGTCAGAATAGGAGGTCTTATGATGAAGAGTATAAAAAGAGCTTATGATTTCGAATCGTTTGAGCTTGACAACGTCTATAACGACGACGAGAATCGTTATCCACGTGATAATACCTCCATTTGGTACAATTAAATAGGTTGTGCGTACATCCATAAGGATGCAATTCATAATGGAGAGTTAGTACATTAACATTAACAGAACATTTAGCGAAGCATTGACCTTTTGTGGGTCAAGGCTTCGCTATTATTATATAGCTTGGTGGTTTGCCAAGCACTTTTTATGTGTTTCCTTTTGTCATTACATTCATTTTTTATAAATTTGCAAATGATTCTATACTCCTCGCAAGGGGAACAAGCCCGCGCCGAGAGATGTAAAGAGGTTCATCACAACTTATTTTCGTCTCAAATGGTAAGTGGGAGGGTAGGATCACGACATATTAGATAGGCGTTTACTAACGTCCTGTTTTGACGCTTCGAAACTTCGCAACTTTCAGGTACTGTCAGAACTCGGCAACGGTAGATGCCCTCGGGATGTGATTGTTTGCATCCTTGTAGTGTATTGTGGCTAGCCTCATTGGCTTTAGTCGCAAAGGTACGCTATAGGGGTATGCTATATCATATCGGCGTGGGCTTCGACGTTGCTCGTTCTTCAGTACCGGGCAATGCGAAGGCCTCGAAGCGTGGAATGGGCAACAGGTAAGTTCCCACGCTTTTCTTTTTTGTTCGTTTTCATAAATCTTTATTCATGCCCGATTTGGGAACTAAGGCGAAATAAATAGTCTATCATTTAGCCAATGACGGAAAAAATAAAGGTTGTTGCATATAGTCGGCAAAGAGAGAATGTTTTCTCTGACCATATCAACAAGATGCCAATTCATATCACTCACGAATTAAACGGTGAATATGAAGAAGTCGACTGCCGTTTTTTCAGTTTTCTATGGCGCATCTTACGTCATGCTTCGGATATTGATGTGCTGGTTTTTGACGGCATGAGCGGTTCTTGCAAGTGTTTAGGCCGGTTGTATCGTTGGCTCAATCCTTTGGGCAAACTCGCCACTCTTCAATCTATTGACGATTTGCTAAAGCGTGAGAAGTCGTTTTCTGCTGATTGGCAGGAAGAGGACTATAGGCTATGGGTTAATCAAGTATTACTTCCTGCTATCGGGTTTGTGCCATTAGCGCAAATGTGGAGGTCGTATAGTGTAAGTAGCATATAAGAAATAAGAACAATATGAAAAAAGTTAAAGCTGTGACACCTTATGCCTTTCAAGGCAAGCCCAGTTTCAAGCAACAGCCATACGACGCTTGGGTAAACATTGGCGGAAAGATAGCTGTGCCTCATTATCCTGCAAAGTTGTTCCATGGTTTAGTATACAAGTGCTCCTTGCCATGTGTTTGCAGAAGTAAGAATGAAGCACGTCTTCGTTTTGTAGAACCAGTAGCAATCAACTTTGATACTTTTCCTGATTATATGCGGTATGAGATTATCCCTATTATCTGGGACTGTTGGCCGCAATACTTCGACAATGTGGTGAAATGGTTGCGTAAGTATAACGTAAAAAACGCTGTCTTCACATCTTCACAAACGGCAAAGCGCATGCAGAAAGTGTTGTCGGATATGAACATTCTTTCAATCACTGAAGGAATCAATGTTCAGTCCTATCATGCTGGCTGCGATTTGAAAGACCGAAGTATCGACTTGCTCGAATATGGAAGCATCAAGCGAAACTTCTTTAGACATCATGTTTCGGGCATCAATCACATAAATCGAGAAAATGCCAATGGCTGCATGGATACATTTGAACAGTTGCTTCACACTATGGCTGAAGCGAAAGTAACAATATCCTTGCCACGTTGTGATACGGCGCCCGAAGAAACCGGTGGTATAGAGACACTTACCCAATGCTTTTGGGAAGGAATGCTGTCGCGTACGGTTTTATTGGGGCGAGCACCCAAAGAGCTTATCGACTTGATTGGATACAACCCCGTTGTCACGCTTGATAAGGAGCATGCCGACGAGCAAGTGAGGAATATAGTGGAGCATATCTCAGAGTATCAGAACTTGGTAGACAAAAACCGCGAAACGGCTTTGAGGATGGCTCCTTGGGAAATCAGAATGAAACAAATAATGGAATGGCTGGAAGGTCTGGGGTATGAAAAATAACGAGTTTGGTATGAATAATTCTATCGTAGTTGCAGTCGTAGTCACTTACAACCGACTGAATCTTTTGCAGCGAGTTGTAGGAGCTTTAAAAGGTCAGAGTAAAAAACTCGACAAGATATACATTGTTAATAATGGTTCGACGGATGGCACAAAGGAATGGCTTGACGGTCAAACCGGCTTGAACGTAATCCATCAGGAGAACGTTGGTGGATCTGGTGGCTTCTATCGAGGCATCCAGGAAGCCTCGAAGGAAGAGTGCGACTGGATATGGTGTATGGACGACGATGTGTTTCCGCGAGAGAACTGTCTGGAAACATTGCTCAATGTCGCCGAACAACATGATAAGTTGGGAATAGTTTGTCCGCATCGCTTGATGAGCGGCAAGACGTTTGTAGGCGAGGCAAAGACACTCAATCTTACAAACCCGTTAAGTGATATGCACAACGACATGCTTACAGCTCAGGAGTTGGAAAGCAACGAGACTGTAAGCATTGTAGGAATGGCTTTCGAGGGTCCGCTCATCCGCAAGGAAGTTGTCGAAAAGATTGGACTTCCGAACAAGGAACTGTTCATCCTTTACGACGATACCGATTATAGCTATCGCACTGTGCTGGCGGGCTATAAGGTTGTGGTAGCAAGAGACGCCCTGATGGATAAGTACGATTTTCAATCAAAAACAAGCTATCGAGAGGATAAAATCAAAAACAAGTGGAAACTTGCTTATCATATCCGCAATACAGCCTACTTCGGTCATCGTTATGGCAAGAATATAGCTGTGAGATATATGGCTGCATTGCCTTTCATTATGCGCATGTATGCAGCTATTACGTTCAACTTCGTAAAAGGACATAAGTATTCATTCTCAGATTATGGCTTGTTCTGGCGCATGATGAGAAGAGGACTCAGAGAAGAGTTGGGAAAAATGTAAATGTAGAACCTTTAAATCGTTTCTCAATGAAATATGATTATCTGATAGTTGGCTCTGGATTGTTCGGAGCAACTTTTGCCTATTTCGCAAATAAAGCAGGTAAGAAATGCTTGGTGATTGACAAGCGCCCGCAGTTAGGCGGCAATGTCTACTGCGAAAAAATAGAAGGTATAAATGTACACAAGTATGGTGCGCACATTTTCCACACGTCAAACAAGAAGGTATGGGACTTCGTAAACTCCATTGTTGAGTTCAACCGTTACACGAATTGCCCTGTTGTCAATTATAAAGGCAAGTTGTACAACCTGCCGTTCAACATGAACACCTTCTATCAGATGTGGGGCGTTACTACTCCTGAAGAGGCAAAGGCTAAGATAGACGAGCTGAAAGCAGAGGCTGTGGCTGCATTAGTCGGACGTGAGCCGCAGAATCTGGAAGAGCAGGCGATGTGTCTTGTTGGCAAAGACGTGTTCCATACTCTTATCAAGGAGTACACGGAGAAGCAATGGGGACGTAAATGTACCGATTTGCCGGCATTCATTATCAAGCGTCTGCCGGTGAGAATGGTGTTCGACAACAACTACTTCAACGACAAATATCAGGGCATTCCAATTGGTGGTTATAACAAGCTGATAGACGGATTACTGGAAGGTATCGACTGCAAGACCGATGTCGATTTCTTCAACTCGGAATACAAGGACTGGAAGCAGTTTGCCGACAAGTTGGTTTATACCGGCGCCATCGACGAGTATTTCAACTACTCGTTGGGCAAACTCGACTGGCGTACTGTTAGCTTTAAGACGCGTGTTGAGGAAACTCCTAACTTCCAAGGCAACGCTGTGGTTAATTACACCTGTCACGAACAGTCTTACACACGAGTGATAGAGCACAAGCATTTTGAGATGTTTGGTCAGGAGGTTTACGACTGTCCGAAGACTGTAGTCAGCGAGGAGTATTCTACGGAATATAAAGAAGGTATGGAGCCGTACTATCCTGTAAACGACGAACGCAACAACCATCTTGCAGACCAATATCGCAAGTTGGCAGAAAACGAGGAAAATGTAGTGTTTGGCGGCAGATTGGCTCAGTATAAGTATTATGACATGGCGCCTGTTATTGAGCAGGTGATGGAGTTATTTTAGTTTTGTATGGATAAAAGACCAAAACTCTGTAGCATGTTTTTGAAACCTTTTTGTTATATTTTTGGTTCTTGTTTGCCTGCAAAGAGATATATAAAACCAATTTTTTACTTGTTGTGTTGTGACATTCCAATAAAAATATTAAATTTGTGGCTGCAAATGAGCAAACGCTAATTAGAAACAATCATGCAGCGAAGGGTTTTGCTCGCCGGCAGACGCTGCATTAAAAAACTCTATAAATAAGAAATAGATAAACAATAGCGCATAGCGCAGACATATTAACATAAGCATTGACTATTATTTGCGTTCGTCTGAATAGCGTCGGAAACTAATCAGAGTGAGATAAGAACTATAATTAATAGTGGTAGGCGAGTCCAGTGTCGGATTTGCCTTTCCGCCATTATATGAGAGTCATTGCCTTTGCCACATAGGGCATAGGCTACTCTTATAATGGTGGAGAGGTCTCATTTCCGACGCAGCCTCGACGAACGCATAAGAAGGCCTATGCCTTTTTGTGTTTTGACGTGAATGGTAGATTGGTGCACGAAAACATCAATTATGGAAACAAACGTCAAACAAAAATCATTTGTAAACAGTCCGTCTCCAGCACGATTCTATTGGATTGACTGGATGAAAGCAATAGGAATCAGCCTTATTGTCTACGGACATTTCTTTTCGCTTTATGACATATATGTATATGTTTTCAGCGTTCCGTTGTTCTTTCTTATTTCTGGTTTTCTGACAAAGCAAGAAACCGACATCAAGGTGTTTTGGAAGAAGATTCTGTTCAATCTGGTTGTGCCGATGGTTATCATATGCTCAACCGACTATTTGATAAGATCGGCAAAAGGATACGTACAAACATCAACATGGTCTGAAAACCTATTGTCGTTTATCGTCAGATTGCTTATAGGTACGCAAGGGGCTTTAGGAGCTTTTTGGTTTGTCTATACGCTTATCATCCTTAAAATCGTTTTCCAATTCACCAAGAAACCATACCTGCATATTGTATGGACTACCCTTTTTCTTGCGTGCGCATACATTATAAACAATAATGATGTCGTAATCTGCGGAAAACATTTGAACGCTTTTCCTTGGGCTATACCGAATGCATTTGTTGCTTATCCGTTTTTCATAATCGGTCATTATTTCCAAACTTGGAAGCAGCAGATTGCATCTTATAAAATAGGTAAGGGCACAATAATATGGATTTTAACGTGTCTTTTCATTGTATTCCTTTGCGGACATAAGCATAAATATGTATACCTATATAACTGTGGTTATGGCGACAATATATTCTTGTTTCTTGTAGGAGGCGTGGCTGGCTCTGCGCTGATATTCTTTGTTTCTAAGGTTCTGGAAAGAATTCATTGGAAAGCAATCACAGACATTTCTATAGGAACAACTTTGATATTAGGATTCCATTTCCACTTTATAGCTATCTTCAGACACTTCTTCAAGACTTCATCTATAGCAGACGCTTTGTTTACTATAATCATAGTCCTGCTGTTTGTGCCTATCATTCGTTTGTGTGCAGCGTATGTACCGATAGTAATGGGTAAATATCGAATAAAGAAATAATATCTATCACCGTTCGCGTTCGGTGTCCGAGCGGATCGCGTTCGGTGTCCGATCGGGTTGCGTTCGGTGTCCGATCGGATTGCGTTCGGTATCCGATCAGATTGCGTTCGGTATCCGATGTTGGGTAAAGACCAAGCGATTATTTTTTAATGGTGCACACCCACACTTCATGGGAAACAACAAGGGTCTATATGCCACGATGAAAAGGTGGCGTATAGACCCTTGATTATATTGTGATATTCGTAATCAATTACAGCAGAACTTCTTCCAGGTCGTCGGGCACAACGATGCGGCCCTTGAAGTGTTGTGCCGCTTCGCGTGTGTATGTCTCGCGGCGTGTGGCGAGTGTTTTCTCCTCGGTGTGATAGAGCAGCAGGTTCTTCACGCCGAGTTCGGTGGCGAGCTTGCCGGCGTCGAGCGCCGTGCTGTGCGACTTCTCGTAGGGCTTGAACTCCTCGCGGTCGGCGTAGAGGCAGAAAGCCTCGCAGAGCAGCCAGTCGGCGTGTTCTACCATGAGACGGTTCTGCTGGTTGTACGGTTCGTCGCCGAGACAAGCAACAGTAGTTCCGGGCAGTTCGGCACGGAAACCATACTGCTTCTCCTTTGTGGAGTGGATGTCGAAGCACTGCATACTGATGTCGCCCACCTCGAACTTGTCGCCATCGTGCAGTTCGTGGAAGACCACACGCTCTGCCACCTTTGCCAGTTGTTTCTTGGCGAGAATCATGTCTATTATGGTGCGTATCACGAGCTGCACCTTGTCGTTGCCATACACATGGAGCCGACCCTCGTAGCCCTTGCACTGCGCCACCATGCGTATCAGCCATATCACGCCGAGGATGTGGTCGGTGTGGGCGTGGGTTACGAAGAGATGATGGATGTCGGCGATGGCGATGCCAGCCCTCTTCAGTTGTGCGAGCACGCCGTTGCCGCCTCCGCCGTCAACGAGCAGTAGGGTGGTGTCGGTCTGTAGCGCGAAGCATGTGTTGTAGCACTGCGTAACGGTTGCGTTGCCAGTGCCGAGCATAGTTATCTTGTTCATGTTGCTATGTTTTTTTTATATTATCAGTTGTCTTTATTTGCACGGAAACGAATCAGTTGTCGGTGTTCACGGGGAAGTCGCCTGCGCAATATTTGTCCACCGGTATGTCGTAGTAGGCTCCGCTGTGCTTGGCGAAGTCGATGAGTCGGCTGAACGTCTCGTCCTGTCGCAGCACCTCGGGGTTGCCCACCATCAGCATGTGCAGACGGGCGCGCGTCATGGCTACGTTAAGCTTACGGTCGATGCGCATGGCGTCCTCCTCGAACGTGTTGTTCGTGAGGAAGTCGAGCTGGTAGCGCTGTCGCACGGTGAAGCCGTATATGATATAGTCGCGCTGCGAACCCTGGTAGCGTTCCACGGTGTCGATGGTGATGTTGTGGAGCTTGTTGCGCTGCGCCTCAGCCTGCTGAGTGTCGGCGTCGCCGTACATCGTGCGGTAGGCAGCGTCGATGGCGCTGCGTATCGTGGCAATCTGGTTGCGGTAGGGCACGATGATGCCTACGGTCTGCGCCTCGTCGAAGCAGTCGGCTGTGCTGCGGAATATCTGCATCACCGTGGCGGCTATCATCTCCGCTTCAGCCTGGTTGGTCTTCATCGCCGTGGTGTTGTCTACATGGGGCGAGGCGATGAACGCTATGCGGTGGGCGTTCAACATCCGAACGATGCCGTTCGGAGTGTTGAGTGTTGAGTGTTGAGTTTTGAGTTTTGTGAGTTCATCCGTACCCGTCGGCAGCGTCTGGTGGGGTAGCGGCACAACGGAGAGTTTGCCGCCGTAGAACTCGATGTTCGGAAACTCGGCAATCTCCTGATGCATGCGTCCCTGATGCGTGAGCATATAGACGAAGCGCGGGTCGTAGCCCTCTGCGGTCTTGAACCACTTGAGCAGACGCTCGAAGAGCGACAGACGGCAGTCGGTGAGATTAATGGCGTGCAGTTCGGGCTCGTCCACACGCGACTCCTCCGCAGTCTGCTGCACCACAGCCGGCAACTGCTTATGGTCGCCGATGAGTACGAAGCGACCGATAGAGTTTTGAATTTTGAGTTGTGAGTTTTGAGTTGTGGAGGTGTGGGCTGCGAGCAGTCCTATGAGATGAGGCTCCAGTATCTGCGACGACTCGTCGATGATGGCGAGGTCGAAGTGCTTTATCTTCAGCAGGTGGATGTTGGCGTTGAGCGCCGATGTCGTGGCGCAGAACACACGCGTGTTGGCGATAAGTTCGCTGACGGCACGCGCATTGCGGCAGTCCTTTGCGCGGTTGCAGAGCAGGTGGTCGCTGAACGCCTTGTCGCAGTTGAGTTCAGAGCCGATGCGCAGGAAGTCGATGCCGCTCTCGACGAGTTTGCTGCAAATCTCGTCGACGGCGCGGTTGGTGTACGAAAGCAGAACCACGTTGGCTACGGGGTTGGTGAGTTCTTCTTTCAGAATGTTGAGCAGTCCGAACGATGTCTTGCCCGTGCCCGGCGGTCCGATGACGAGGAAGATGTCGCGCGCTTGCTTGGCACGGGCTACGAGCGTGTTGAACGAGCCGTAGTCGCCGCAGAGCTTCTGGCTCTCGTCGATTGTCGGCTCGCGCTGGCAGAGCAGCAGGTCGCGGCGTTCTTTGCTTGCGGAGAGAAAACTATGTATGCCGCTGTACAGCGACTTCACCGACGACTCGAACATGTCGTGCTCAATAGCCCAGCGCACGTCCTCGGAGAGGTCGAACACGCGGCGGTCGGTCTGCGAGTTGCGCAGCACCACCTCTACGCCTTCCTCCGTGATGTCGCTGATAGAAGCGCGGTTCACCATCTGTGCGCAGGCGTTAGGCACACAGCCCAAGCTGTATGGATAGACGATGACGATGTCGCCCGTGCGGAAGTTGGACGTATCAACAGAGCGCGCCTCGCTGAACTTCAGCTGCAGGCTCTCAACGGCGTCGCCGTTCTCGCCGAACGAGGCGATGGTGAGCCCCTCGTATATGTTGCCCGCCGCGCGCTTGTCCTCGAGCGTGTCGAGCCATACGGCGGCAAAACCGCTGTCGTCTTTAGTCTTGTTGCCAATCTTGGAGAGCAGATGCTCCTTGCCGACGAAGCGCATGAAGCGCAGATAGTAGGCAAGCTCCAGCGGCGTAGCCATGCGTATCGGGTTGAGCGTACGCTCCAGTTCGGGGCGCACCCATTCGTCCCACAATCGGCCGCTAAGCATGTTGCGGTTGAGCATATCGGGTGTTAACGATCGGAGTATGCCGAAGCCGTTGTTGGCGCAGTCGATGTGGAGCCACGCCAGCAGGTTGCGCATGCGTATGGCACGCAGGGTTAGCTCGGGCATACTGGCTATCGACACCAAGCCCTCTGAATACTTCGAGTAGAGAAGCATGAAGTGGCGCAGCTGGTCGGCACGCTTGCCAAACTCGTAGTTGAACAAGGCGCGGTAGAGCGAGAGCTGTACGAGATGCTTTTCCTGCGGTTCGGGTCGGTTGGGGTTGAAGCCGTCGGCGGTGAAGGGCACGAAAGCGCCTTTGCCCGACTTCTGCTCGATGATGGTCACGTTGCCGTTCTTCTCGTGCAGCAAGTCGAGACGTCCCTGAATGCCCAGCACTTCGCTGAAGAACGTAGGCTCGAGCACTACGTCATGATTGTCGTACTCGTCTACCTCCTGCGGCAGCACTTCGCCAATCAGTCGCTCGATGTTGCGCTGCTGCTGTTGCGCCTCCTTGTAGAATTGCTCCACGACGGGCTTCTTCTTCAAGTCGTCGCACGAGGTGAGTCCGATGGCGTTGTTGTGGAAGAAACTGATGATGCTCTCGTTGAACGTCGAATGGCGCTCGTGTATGGTCTCGTCGAGAAATTGGCCAGCCAGGTTACCCAAATGGATGTGTATGGTGTTGGGCTGCGGCTTCACGGCGTTCACCAAGCTGACGTAAGGCGACTCGGCGTATGTCTCGAAGCATGAGGCTATGGCGGTGATGTCTATAAGGTAATCGGGTTCGTAGATGATAAGTTCGGGCATGTAGACGCCGTCCTCAATGCGAATGCGCACGAGGTTCAGCTGCACGTCCTTGTGCAGAATCTGTTTCAGGTACGACCAGTCGCCCTTACCGTTGAGCCACAGATAGGCGTTCTGTCTGCCGTAGCATATCTTTATCTCGGTGGCGTTCTGCTCCTCCGTAGCGTAGATATACACGTCGTCCCAACTGTTGACGATGCAGCGCAGCACATTGGCGTCGAGTTTGCCCCAGCGGCGCTTGCGGTCGGTCGTGGCGAAGTAGGCAGAAAGCGACTCGGGCGCCGTTCTGCCGCTCAGCAGCTCCACCAGCAATGCCGTAGCCTTCACGTCGTACGGAAAGGCTGCGGCGAGTTCGTCGCCGGATGTGGTATGTATGGCGTTCAGAATGCGTCGCGTGTCGTGAATCAGTTGGGCTTTGCTGGTGGGCACGTCCAACTGTTTCATAAGATAGTCGACCTTTGCGAACAGACCTATGAAGTTGATACTTGTTTGTGAGAGTGCTTGGTTCACTACGCGCCTGAATACATCGCGCAGCATGGCATACTTCGCATGAATGTCGAAGTAGCTCGCAGCCACTTCTTCAATCTCCTTGAAGAACAGCATGGCATGTTCTGTAGTGAAACTCTTTTCTATCGTGTTGTTTGAGTGCATAGTTAGCAACAAAGTTAGCATAAACTGAGCACAAACCGAAATTAGTTAGCATAAAATGTGGCTATATAATAAAAAAGATGTGCTGTTGGCATAAAAAACCGACTGGAGCAAAGCCCCGTTGTAGTGTAATGTACAACAATCGGATTTTGCTCCAGTCGGTTTATATATTATATATAATGTGTGCTTTTAGTCGGCAGCCACGAACTCGTCGAGGAAGCGCACGTCGTTCTCTGAGAACATACGCAGGTCGGCTACACGATACTTCAGGTTGGTGATGCGCTCGATGCCGAGACCGAAAGCGTAGCCGGTGTACACCTTGCTGTCGATGCCGCAAGCCTCAAGCACGTTCGGGTCGACCATACCGCAACCTAAGATCTCTACCCAGCCGGTATGCTTGCAGAAACCGCAACCCTTACCGCCGCAGATGTGGCATGAGATGTCCATCTCGGCGCTTGGCTCTGTGAACGGGAAGTAGCTCGGGCGCAGACGAATCTTGGTGTCGGGACCGAACAACTCGCGTGCGAAGGTGAGAAGCACCTGCTTGAGGTCGGTGAACGATACGTTCTTGTCTACGTAGAGACCCTCAAGCTGGTGGAAGAAGCAGTGAGCGCGTGCCGAGATGGCCTCGTTGCGATATACACGACCCGGGCAGATGACGCGGATAGGAGGCTGCTGGCGCTCCATGATGCGGCTCTGGTCGTTGGATGTGTGCGAACGCAGAAGGATGTTCTTTGTGACGTCCTTCGCATTCTGCTCGATGAAGAATGTGTCCTGCATGTCGCGTGCCGGATGGTCGGCAGCGAAGTTCAGCTTTGTAAACACGTGCAAGTCGTCGTCAATCTCAGGACCCTCAGCCAATGTGAAGCCCATGCGCTGGAATATGTCGATGATCTGATTCTTTACGATTGTAAGCGGATGGCGTGTGCCGAGGCTTATCGGGTAAGCCGAGCGTGTCAGGTCGATGTCGTCAGCCGATTCCTCAGCCTCTGCGTTCTGCTCTTTCAGATCGTTGATCTTCTGCAAAGCTGCCTGCTTCAACTCGTTGATCTTCATACCTACAACCTTCTTCTGATCCGCAGGTACGTTGCGGAAGTCAGCCATGAGAGCTGTAATCTCGCCCTTTTTGCTCAGGTATTTAAGTCGCAGCTGTTCAATCTCTTCAGCATTCGATGCTGTAAGATTGTTCACTTCCTTAAGAAGCTCTTCTATCTTTTCTAACATATTATAATTATATAGCTTATTTACTAACTTATAAAAAAACATTGCAAAGGTAATATTTTTTAGGCTAATAAAGAAGTTTATCGAAATAAAGTTGTACTTTTGCCAAAAATTTGAGGGCTTGATAGAGCCTGACAAATGTATTAATTGTAGTATGAGAAAAGCTGTTATATTTGTAGTGCTCGCTATTTTTGTGAGCATTGTTTGTTTTTCGTCTTCATCTTGCACCGGAAAAAGCACATCTGATGCAGATACTGATACCATTATGACGGCAGACACAGGCGCTGTGACTGACTCTATAGAGGAAATCATCGCAGAGACGCCGATGCCGAAGGCTGCTGACGAATTGTTCGACGACTTCTTCTTCAACTTCGCGGCAAACCGCAAGTTGCAGATTAAGCGCATCGAGTTCCCGCTGCCCATCGTTACGGGTGAGAAGACCACTTATCTCGCAAAGAAAAACTGGAAGATAGACCATTTCTTCATGCGACAGGACTTATATACCTTGATTTTTGACAGTCCACGCCAAATGGATGTGGTGAAAGACACGTCTATCTCACACGTTGTTGTGGAGCGCATCAATCTGAAAAGATATAGCGTGAAGCAGTATGTCTTCGAACGCAAGCAGGGCTTGTGGATGATGACTTCCATTCGCAACGAGAGTCTCGCCAAGAGCAAGAATGCTTCGTTCCTGCATTTCTATCAGAAGTTCGTCAACGACACTACGTTTCAGGTGGCAAGCGTGAACGACCCACTGGAGTTCACCGGTCCTAATCCTGACGACGATTTCGAGACGATGAGCGGAATACTTGCACCTGAGCAGTGGCTTTCGTTCGCGCCGGAACTGCCACATAAGGTGATCTATAACATTCTGTACGGACAGAAATACACGGAGAGCAGCCAGAAGATTTTTGTTATCCGAGGCATAGCCAATGGCATCGAGACTGAGCTTACTTTCCGCCGCATCGGCAGAAAGTGGAAGCTTATGAAACTTATAATGTAACGTGCGAAAACTTGAAAAGTGATGAAAGATATAAAGAACTATAATCTCCTCAATCATAACACCTTCGGCATATCGGGCAATTGCCGCCGCTTTGTAGAGTTCGACAACGTAGACGAACTGCAGACTTGTGTGCGTTCGATAACAGCCGAAGACAAGCCGCTGCTGATCATCGGCGGCGGAAGCAATCTTCTGCTCACACGCGACTTCCCCGGACTTGTGCTTCATTCTGCAATAATGGGGCGCGAGGTAGTGAAAGAAAGCGATGGTAAGGTGTGGTTGCGCTGCGGTTCGGGCGAAACATGGGACGACATCGTGGCTTATGCCGTAGAAAAGGGATGGCATGGAGCAGAGAATCTCTCGCTTATACCGGGCGAAGTGGGCGCAAGTGCGGTGCAGAACATCGGAGCATACGGCGCTGAAGCCAAGGACCTGATTACGAAAGTTGAGGCTGTGGAGATTGCTACCGGCAATGTGGTGGAGTTCTCTAACGAAGACTGCCGCTATGCTTATCGTCAGAGCCGCTTCAAGAACGAGTGGAAAGACCATTATGTGATTACTTACGTCACTTATTGCTTCTCGCTCTACTTCTGTCCGGATCTTGACTATGGCAATATTCGCCATTCGCTTGAGGAGCAGGGCATCAGTAAGCCGACAGCTCAGCAGTTGCGTCAAACCATTATCAATATACGCGAGGCTAAGCTCCCCGATCCGAAGGTGACTGGCAATGCAGGCAGCTTCTTTATGAACCCTGTTGTAGGGCGCGATGTTTACGAACGCCTCGCTGCGCAATACGAAGGAATGCCTCATTACGTAGTGGATGCTGACCATATCAAGATTCCGGCTGGATGGATGATAGAACAGTGCGGATGGAAGGGCGCATCACTCGGAAGGGCTGGCGTACACGACCGTCAGGCGCTCGTGCTTGTCAATCGAGGAGGCGCAACCGGCGAGGAGGTTGTCACACTCTATAAGCGCATCATTGAGGATGTACGCGCTAAGTTTGGTATAGAGATACATCCGGAAGTGAATGTAATATAGAACTCCTTTGTCTCTTCGCAAAAGCGAAGGGTAGGGAGTATAGGTAGAAAGATACGGAACAGCAAAAAGATTAGTTCAGAATAATGTGCAACAACAATAATATAACTGTAACCTTGCTCGGTACAGGCACTTCTGGTGGCGTTCCGTCGCTTGGTTGCCAGTGCGAAGTGTGTCGCAGTAAAGATCCGCGCGACCATCGTCTGCGCTGTGTGGCGCTTGTAGAGTCGGCGGCAGGCACACGCGTGCTCATCGACTGCGGACCCGATATACGCCAACAACTGATGTCGTTGCCGTTCAAGCCGTTCGACGCCATACTGATGACACATATCCACTACGACCACGTAGGAGGTATCGACGACTTGCGCCCGTTCTCGGTGTTCGGACCGATTAATCTGTACGGCGACGAGAAGACGTGCGACCATGTGCGTCAGATTATGCCGTATTGCTTCGGCGAGCATCTGTATCCTGGCGTTCCGCGTCTTGAACTGCACACTGTCCGTCCGCACGAACCATTGCGCATTGGCGATTTGGAGATAATACCTATAGAAGTGATGCACGGCAAGATGCCGATTCTCGGCTTTCGTATAGGCAAGTTTGCGTATATTACGGACATGAAGACCATCGGCGACACAGAGTTGCCGTATCTTGATGGGGTAGAGATGCTTGTTGTGAACGCTTTGCGCTTTGAGAAAGAACACCATTCGCACCAGCTTGTGGCTGATGCGGCTGAGTTTGCGCATAAGATTGGTGCAAAGCAGACGTATATAACGCATGTTTGTCATCATATCGGACTGTATGATGAGGCGGAAAAGCGTATGCCGGAAGGACTCAGTCTGGCATACGACGGGCTAAAACTCAATATGGAGCGTTAGATGCCGAATTAGAGTTGTTAAGTATTGAGTCTTAACAACATAAAAACTTGAAAAGTATTAAGAAATAATGAAGCGTAGATGTTTATCTATGCTTCTTTTTTTTGCCTCCAAACAAGAAAGCACCCTCTTGATATTTGCGGTAAAGCTTCCAACCGAGCATCATGCCGTCGAACATACCCGAGCCAAGGCTCACCATACGTAAGAGCTTCTGAGCCTTGCCTTGAGGCGCAGGCTCCTCCTTGTGAAACAGTTCGTTCCACTTGCCGGCTATACACTCCTCTTCGTGTTCTATTTGTTTGCGCAATTTATCCTTGTATGCTGCTATGTCCTCAAGCGACTGGATGTTTTGCGGCTGTTCGACAGCTTCGATAGGTTCGATTTTTGACATAAGTGTTTATGTGTGAATTTAGGCTGACTACTATTCGTTCATCAGCAGACCAGCGAGAAACTTTACGAGTGGGCGTTCTATCCATCTCTTTCTGAACATAACGCAGAGGATGAGCATGATGAAGTAGCCACCGGCTACGCAGGCAAAAGCCAATGCCATGCCCATCAGTGGTGCGAGAGCGTAAGCTGCTGCGAACGAGAGGTAGATGAGTCCGATGAAAAGAAGCAGCAAAAGCACAGCCACCATTGTCAGGGCTGTGAGCAGACGCACTATCTTTTCAATTACATCGAGCTTCACAAACTTTGTCTGAAGCCCGATGTAATTTCTGACAGCTTCGATAAGCTCAGCAATGGTCTCTATGTTTTTATCTGTTGAGAACATCTTGCTTTTCGTTTTGCTTTCGTTGCTTGTTATTAATCTTCGTTTTCAGTTGCGTCCTTGATGTCGTCAACAAGGTCTTCAACCTCTTTGCGGCTAACGCGGATGTTGTGCTTCTTGCAGAAGTCGTCAACAGCGTCACCGATGCGTGTACGTGTCTCGCTACCCTTCTCCGGAGCGAGAAGAACTCCTAATGCAGTTCCGGCGAGTGCACCGCCGAGGAATGCTCCAATGTAACCTAATGCTTTCATGTCTTTTATTTTTAAGTTAATAAATTATGATAGTGCAAATATAGCAAAACTTTTCGTATTTCGTAGTTTGTTGGCGAGTTTTTTTATTAAAAATTTAGCTTATGTCCTATTTAACAAACTTTATGCACGCAATAGTCCTTTGTTTATGATATATTTTGTAATTTCGCATCAAAATGTATAAAACCAACAAACGATAAATCAATTAAACAATTAAAAGAATATGAAGAAGAATATGTTTTTGTGCGCAGGTCTCTGTGCTGTATTGGCATTTACAAGCTGTAAGTCAAGCGAGAGCGCATACAAGAAGGCTTATGAGAAGGCTCAGGCAAAGCAGGAGCAGCCTGCTGTTCAGCCTGTTCAGGAGGAAACTCCGGTTGTTGCTCCGCTGGTGGAGCGTCCTGCAACGGAAACAACAGTTATGGACAACTCTGACAACGTATCAGTTCGTTCAGAGAACTTCACCCTCGTTGACGGTTCGGGCTTGAGCAACTTCAGCGTTGTAGTAGGTTCGTTCGGCGTGAAGGCTAATGCAGAGGGTTTGCAGAGCCAGCTGAGAGCCGCAGGCAAGAACGCTCAGATTGTATACAACTCGGAGCGCAATCTCTATCGTGTTGTAGCTGCTACATTCGCTACAAAGGCTGAGGCAGCACAGTCTCGTGACCAGCTCATGGGGCAGTATCCTGGTGCATGGCTTCTTTACAAAAAATAAATTCTAAAACATTATTATTATAGTGGCGCGAATACTTTCGATTGATTACGGAAAGAAGCGCACGGGTTTAGCTGTCACCGATCCGCTGCAGATTATAGCCGGCGGATTGGCGACAGTAGCTACGTGTGACCTTATGACTTACTTGCAGAGCTACGTTGCACGCGAGAGCGTGGAACGCATCGTTGTGGGCGAACCGAAACAGCTTAACGGTGAACCGAGCGAGAATCTGCCCCGTGTGAAGCAGTTTGTAGCCAAGCTGCGCAAGACGCTTCCCGACATTCCAGTCGAGTTCTACGACGAACGCTTTACGTCAGTTTTGGCTCACAAGACCATGATTGATAGTGGAATCAGCAAGAAGGCACGTCAGAACAAGGCGCTTGTCGACGAAATCAGTGCTACTATTATTCTACAAGATTACCTTCGGATGAAGGGAAAATAACAGAATTATGATTTTACCTATTTACACTTACGGCAACGCTGTATTGCGTAAGGAGGCACAGGACATCACTCCCGACTATCCTGAGCTGCAGACCTTGATAGCCAACATGTTTGAAACAATGGACGCAAGTGACGGCATCGGTCTCGCTGCTCCGCAGATTGGCTTGGATATCCGTGTTGTCGTTATTGACATTGACGTGCTCAGCGAAGACTATCCTGAGTACAAGGGTTTCAGACACGCATACATCAACCCGCACATTCTTGAGTACGACGAGAATTCGGAGAAAAAGTCGATGGAGGAGGGCTGCCTCTCGCTGCCCGGCATCCACGAGAATGTGAAGCGTCCTACACGTATCCACGTGCGCTATCAGGACGAGAACTTCGTAGAACACGACGAATGGGTGGAAGGCTATTTGGCTCGCGTGATGCAGCACGAGTTCGACCACCTCGAAGGCACAGTGTTCGTCGACCGTATATCGCCGATGCGCAAGCAGATGATACGCGGCAAACTCAAAGACCTTCTGCAGGGTCGTTTCCGCTGTGCTTACCGCACGAAGATACCCAGAAAATAAACACACATTTTTATTTGTATGAAGCAAATCATAGTCCTTATATCCCTTGCCATTCTGCCGCTCCACGAAGTACGGGCGCAATACAATACCAACCGTCTGATTATCTCGGGGCAGAGCGCATTGTTCTATGAGGACTATGTGCTTTCTATACAGTATTTCAACCAAGCTCTTGCTGCAAAGCCTTATCTCTACGAGCCTTGGTTTTATCGCGGACTTGCCAAGTTCTATCTCGACGATTACACCGGCTCTGAGGCAGATGTGACGCGTGCGATAGAACTCAATCCGTATATCTACAACATGTTTGAGCTGCGTGGACTCTGCCGCATTAGACAGAAGCGCTACGCCCAGGCTATCGACGACTACACACGCTCAATAAATCTTAATCCGCAGAACCAGACTGCGTGGTACAACCGTGCGCTCTGTCGTGTTGAGGACAAGGACTACGCCCAGGCGCAGCTCGACCTCGACACCGTCGTTACACGCTGGCAGTCGTATGCCAGTGCCTACTCGCTGAAGGCGCAGGTATATCTTTTGCAGACCGATACACTCACCGCTGACAAATGGCTCGACAAATGTCTGAAGGTGGCGCCATACGACGTTGATGCCTGGAACATGCGCGGCATGATTGCACTCTCGCGTGCCGAGTGGAAGAACGCCGACACATATCTCAGTAAGGTGATTCACCTTAAGCCGAAAAACGCCGCCAACTACGTGAACCGTGCGTTGGCACGCTACAACATCAACAACCTGCGCGGCGCAATGGCTGACTATGACACGGCGCTCGACTTCGACCCCAACAACTTCCTTGCTCACTACAACCGCGGACTGCTCCGCATGAATCTCGGCGACGACAACCGCGCTATTGAGGACTTCGACTATGTGATACGCATGGAGCCGCACAACGTGCTTGCCATCTTCAACCGAGCTATATTGCTCGACAAGACCGGCAACCTGCGTGCTGCTATCCGCGACTACTCAACGGTTATCAAGCAGTTTCCCAACTTCTGGACCGGTCTTGCGCGCCGTGCCAACTGTTATCGTCGTCTTGGCATGAAGGCGAAGGCGGAGCTTGACGAGTTCCGCATTCTGAAGGCCCAGATGGACAAGCATATAGGCAGGCAGCCACGCTGGACCGCTACGAAGGCAAAGCAGATGCGCCGCCGTAGCGAGATTGATATGGAGAAGTATAATCAGATTGTAGTGTCTGACGACAACTCCGCCGAGCACGAGTATAAGAGTGAGTATCGCGGACGTGTTCAGGACCGTGCTACGGGCAACGAACCGCTACCAATGTTCTGTCTCTCACTGGTGCGCTACACAAACGAAGTGCGCTCTTACCAACCATTTGCGCCGGTTGTCGACGCATTCAACCGTCACAACGCACCGCTTCATGTATACGTGAATAACCAACAGCACCGCCTCGACGAGTCGCTCTCGCGCCGCTATCTTGCTGTTGTCGACTCGCTCACAACTCGCATCAATGCCGAACACAACGAGAAGCGCATGATGCCGCTGCTCGTTCAGCGTGCTGTAGCCGAAAGCGTGACGCAGAACTATGACGCTGCGCTCAACGACCTGAATACGATTCTCGGTTCGGACGACAATTGCGTGCTGGCTCTCTGGCATAAAGCCTACTGCCAGTCGATGGCTAACGAGTTCAGTATAGCTGCCTCTATGCAGAACGGCGCAACGGACAACGACAAGCAAGGTCGCGATATGAGCTTCGTGCTCAACCGCTCGAAGGTTATCGACTGCCTCAATCAGGCTATCATGCTCGACCGCGAGAACCAGTTCCTTTACTACAACCGCGGCTGCGCGCTGCTTGCCAACAAGAACTACACGCAGGCAATCGACGACTTCACACGCGCCATAAACATCGACAACGGACTCGCAGAGGCTTATTACAACCGCGGATTGGCACGTATAAAGAATGGTTCGCAGCAGGAAGGCATTGCCGACTTGAGCAAGGCTGGCGAGCTCGGACTTTATAATGCCTATAGCGTTATAAAGCGCCTCGCCTCTAAAAACTAATCTTGTGATTGATATTCAATAAGATGAAAATCGAATATAAATAATCAGTACAATCATAATGACAAAAAATCTAAACTTAAGAAAAGTCTTTTTCTTGGCACTGCTGATGTTCTGTGCCAATCTGTTTGCTGCCGGCAACGGCTACACGCCGCAGAAGCGTGAGTTTCGCGGAGCGTGGATTCAGTGTGTGAACGGACAGTTCATCGGAATGTCCACCCAGAAGATGCAGCAGACGCTTGCCTATCAACTCGACGAGTTGCAGAAGGACGGTGTGAACGCCATTTTCTTCCAGGTGCGTGCCGAGTGCGACGCTCTCTATAAGAGCGATATTGAGCCGTGGAGCCGTTTCCTCACCGGTGTGCAAGGCAAGGCGCCGCAGCCTTATTGGGACCCGCTGCAGTGGATGATTGAGCAGTGTCACAAGCGTGGCATGGAGCTTCACGCATGGCTGAACCCGTATCGTGCAAAAACCAAGTTCACGAGCACCCTCGACCCCAAGCATGTAGCTATGAAGCATCCGGGTCGTGTGTTCCCTTACGACGGCCTCTTCATTCTCAATCCAGGCTTACGCGAGAACCGCGAGTATATTATTAAGGTGGTTGACGACATTGTAGAGCGCTACGACATCGACGGCATTCACATGGACGACTATTTCTACCCGTATCCAATAGCCGGTCTGCAGATACCCGACGACCGCGAGTATGCAGCCAACAGCAACGGCATCAGCAACCGCGACGACTGGCGCCGCGACAACGTGAACGTGTTCATCAAGGAGTGCGGCGAGGCTATCCACCGACTGAAGCCGTGGGTGAAGTTTGGCGTGTCGCCTTTCGGCATCTATCGCAACAAGCGTCCGGGTGTAGAGGTGGGCAGCCTCACGAAGGGCACACAGAACTACGACGACCTCTATGCTGACGTGCTGTTGTGGGTGAACAACGGTTGGGTAGACTACTGCGTGCCGCAGCTTTACTGGCAGATTGGTCATTCGGCAGCCGACTACAAGACGCTGATAGAGTGGTGGAATCGTTACGCATCAGCCCGTCCGCTGTATATTGGCGAGGATGTGGAGCGTACAGCAAAATTCGCCGACCTCGACAATCCGAATAGCAATCAGATGACGGCTAAGTTCGCGCTCCATTCGCAGTTGCCAAACGTAAAAGGCACCGTGCTCTGGTACGCCAAGGCTGTTGTAGACAATGTTGGCAACTACGGTACAATGCTGCGCAACAAGTATTGGCGCTATCCGGCTCTTCAGCCACGCATGCCGTTTATCGACTCGAAGGCGCCGAAGGCGCCGAAGAAGGTAAAGCCTGTGTGGACCCACGACGGATACATACTGTTTTGGACAAAGCCTAATGCTAAGCATTGGGACGACGAGGTGCACAAGTTTGTTGTATATCGTTTCGAGAAGGGCGAGAAGATCAATCTTGACGACCCGACGAAGATTGTCACTATAACCGATAATGAATACTACAAGCTGCCTTACGTCGACGGCAAGAAGCGCTGCACATACGTTGTTACGGCGCTCGACCGCATGAGCAACGAGAGCAAGGCTGTGAAGAAGAAGCTGAAGCTGTAGGATTAAACGCAATAAAACAACGAAGGCTGGGAAGCAATAGCATCCCAGCCTTTGTTGTATCTGTAAATTGTAAAAGCGCTTATCTTATTCTGTCTGCTGCGCGCACGAGCTTCTCGTCGTGAATCACTCCGGCGCGTGCCATGAACACCAGTATGGCAGCTACGGCAGGCAGACAAGCTGCGAAAGCGATGTTGAAAGAGAAGTCGACGGACGACGTGTTGCGTGCCGTAACTCCCAGTACGATGTACCAAGCGATGAGCAAGAAGAGGTTGCATACGCAGAACTTGCTCTGCAGCTTTCGGTTGTTGAAGAGGAAGATTGTTCCCAAGCTGAGCGCTGCGCTCATCACGAGGATGCCGAACAGTCCGCAAACGGAGTAGCTGGCACCTGCGCTTGTGACGATGCAGAGGTTGTAGAGCTTGATGCTTCCGCCCATTCCCATCGGTGCTATTTCTGCTATAGGCAAGCAAAGACAAACCACCGTGGCGATGAAGGCTAACAGCAGGAACAACGATTGCTTACGTTGTATCATTATGCCTGCTCCTGATTGTTTTCCTGTGACGGGTCGCGGAAGTAAACGTTACCCTCAATGAACTCCTGAGTTGCCAAAAGTGTTGGCTTCGGCAGTTTCTCGTAGTAGCGAGAGATTTCAATCTGCTCACGGTTTTCGAACACTTCCTCGAGCGAATCGTTGTACGAAGCGAATTCAGCCAACTTCTTGTTGAGATCCTGCTTGATTTCTACAGCAATCTGGTTTGCACGCTTAGAAATGATAGCTACGCTCTCGTAGATGTTTCCAGTCTGGTCACAGAGGTCCATGATGTTACGTGTCACTGTGTTTACTGGCGCTTTTGACTTTTTATAATCCATATATTTACTAATGTTGAATTTTGTATGTTCAATGATGTTGTTAATCCTTGATGTAGTTCTTGCACTTGCTGATGAACTTCTCGGCTGTAGCCTTGTCCTTTGAGTCGGGATACTCGTTGATGAATCCGTAGCACTCGTCCTCAGCGTCCTGATAGCGTTCGAGCTTCTTCTCTTCAACGCTCTGTTGTGCCAGTTCAAACTTGCTCTTCATCACGAGCAGCGAGAACTTCTCGCGCAAGTTGGTGTAAGGATAGTCTTTCAGGGCGTTCTGAGCGGTGATGATGCAAGCCTCGTAATTGTTGCCGCCGTATGTGCAGTTGCCAAAATACTGACCGAGGTCGTAGTAGAGCTGAGCCGAGTAGAGTTCTTTCTGCACCAGCTTGTCCTGCAGCTCGAAGAGCTTCTGCTGAGCCGTAGCGCGGTCCTCGCCGTCGGGGTAGAGGTCCATGTACTCCTGGAACGCTGCGATGGCGTTCACGGTCTGCGACTGGTCGAGACGCGGCTCCGGTGTGCAGTTGTAGAGGCTCATTCCGATATAGAACTCAGCCTTCTGTGCGTATACACCTTTCGGATAACTCTGGAAATATTTCTTGAATGTGGCAGCGGCTCCCTCGTAGTCTTTACTGTTGTATTCTGCCATACCCAACATATAAAGGCTCTCCTGAGCGTTCTCGGTGCCTTTCTGCATTGTTACCAATCCTTGCAACAACGTAGAGGCGCGCACATACTTACCGTTAGTATAACTCTCTTTCGCATACTCGTATTTGTATGTGTTGTCAGAAGTCTTGTAGACTCTGTTGAATTCGTTTGCGCAACTCGAGAAGATAACCGTTGCAAGAATTGCAGCATATAGTGATTTCTTCATAATTCGATACTTTTTGAACTGCAAAAATACATATTATTTATTTAATTACAAAGTAAAGTTTCTCTTTTTATAAAATCTTCACGCTATAACTTGCTGATTTTGCATGTTATTACTACCGATTGTCATTTTTTTAGAATAAAAAACCTAAAATGTTTGAGCGTTTTCTTTCTTTTGCATATATTTGTAGTTCCGCTTTTAGCGTGTATACATGCCTTGCGGCATTTCTTTCAGAAACAGATACTGGCGATGGAGCATCGTCAGCGATTTATTCAGTTTAACTACGATTATGGACTTCAAGATATCCTCAAAGTTTCAGCCAACGGGCGACCAGCCCGAGGCAATACGCCAGCTCACCGATGGCGTGATGAATGGCGAACGCGCCCAAGTGTTGCTTGGCGTAACGGGTTCGGGCAAGACGTTCACGATGGCTAATGTAATAGCCAACGTGGGCCGTCCAACGCTCATATTGAGCCACAACAAGACGCTTGCGGCGCAGCTTTACGAGGAGATGAAGAGCTTCTTCCCCGACAACGCCGTGGAGTATTACGTCTCCTACTACGACTACTATCAGCCGGAGGCTTATCTGCCGTCGTCGGATACGTACATAGAGAAAGACCTTGCCATCAACGAGGACATCGACAAGCTGCGTCTCTCGGCTGTAAGCGCGCTACTCTCGGGCAGAAAAGACGTTGTTGTCGTCTCGTCTGTTTCGTGCATCTACGGTATGGGTGGACCGACGGCTATGGCGAACAGCGTCATCTCGGTGAAGAAGGGCGACATCGTAGAGCGCAACGCCTTTCTGCGCAAGCTCGTCGACGCGCTCTATCTGCGCAACGACATCGACCTCACGCGTGGCACTTTCCGCGTGAAGGGCGACACGGTAGACGTGTTCATGGCTTACAGCGACAACGTGCTGCGCATAACATGGTGGGACGACGAGATTGACAGCATCGAGGAGGTTGACAGCGTTACGTTCAAGCGCATTGCCGAGTTTGCCGACTATAAGATTTATCCCGCCAATCTGTTCGTAACGTCGAAGGAGCAGACCGAGTCGGCAATACGCCTTATTCAGGACGATTTGCTGAAGCAGATCGACTTCTTCGAGTCGGTTGGCGACCATATTCGGGCGCAACGCATCAAGGAGCGCGTTGAGTACGACATGGAGATGATAAAGGAGCTTGGACATTGCTCCGGCATCGAGAACTACTCGCGCTATTTCGACGGGCGCGAACCCGGTCAACGTCCTTACTGTCTGCTCGACTTCTTCCCAAAAGACTTCCTTATGTTCATCGACGAGAGCCATGTGTCGGTGCCGCAGATCAGCGCCATGTACGGCGGCGACCGCGCCCGCAAGCAGAATCTTGTGGAGTACGGCTTCCGTCTGCCTGCAGCCTTCGACAACCGTCCGTTGAAGTTCGACGAGTTCATGGACATGGTGAATCAGGTGGTTTATGTTTCGGCAACGCCTGCCGACTTCGAGCTTGAAGAGGCTGGAGGCGTTGTGGTTGAGCAGATTATACGTCCTACCGGACTTCTCGACCCCGTCATCGAAGTGCGACCGAGTGAGAACCAGATTGACGACTTGTTTGAGGAGATTGTGCAATGTCGCGAGCACGACTCGCGTGTGCTTGTCACCACGCTCACGAAGCGCATGGCAGAGGAGCTTACCGAGTATCTTCTTGCCCACGACGTACGCGCCAACTACATACACAGCGACGTTGCAACGCTCGACCGCGTGAAGATTATGAACGACCTGCGTGCCGGTTTGTACGACGTGCTTGTAGGCGTAAACCTGCTGCGCGAAGGTTTGGACCTGCCCGAAGTGTCGCTTGTGGCTATTCTCGACGCCGACAAGGAGGGCTTCCTGCGCAGTCATCGCTCGCTGACGCAGACCGCCGGCAGAGCAGCGCGCAACGTGAACGGAAAGGTGATAATGTACGCCGACAAGATAACCGAGAGCATGCAGCGCACTATCGACGAAACGGCACGCCGCCGCCAGTTGCAGCTGAAGTACAACGCCGATCACGGCATCGTTCCGCAGCAGATTCGCAAGGACATAAAGGGTGCGCTTTCGGGCTTTATGGACGGTGCGAAGTCGGCTGAGAGCTCAGCGCCGCTCTCAACCTCTCAGCCTCGCACCACCTCAACGCCTTATCGCCCGTATATCGAGCCGGAGCCTGCGGCTTTCGCTGCCGACCCCGTTGTGAAGCGCATGACGCGCAAGCAGCTTGAGAAGAGTATCGCCGACACCACCGAACTGATGAAGGAGGCGGCGAAGAATCTCGACTTCCTCCAGGCTGCGCAGTATCGCGACGAGATCGTAAGGTTGCAGGAGGAGTTGGAAGGAAAAGAGTAAAAAGCCCATACCTCTTACTTTGCTCCCTTATTTGTTAAATAATGGTTAATCTGACGGCTGATAGGCTTTAATTTAGTAATTTTGCATTTTATATAATATCGAATTATCTAAAACTCAATCGAATGGACAACGAATTTTTGACAGACGACAAGCAGAACCTCGACTTGGAAGAGTCGGCTGTAAAGCGCCCCGAGAGACATCATAGCAGAGGAGAACGTTCGGACAGATTCTTCATGGTGAGAAACATCCTCAACATCATCTTCATGATTGGAGCCGTTGTGGGTGTGCTTGTGCTCTATTTCCACGACAAGTCGATGGGCACGGTTATCATTCTCGTATCAATGGTGTTCAAGATGGCAGAGTGTTGTTTCAGATTAATACGCCTATAGTAACGACAATGATAAAATCAGTAAGAAACGTATTAGGGCTTGTTGCGCTTCTGCTTGCCGTTCCGATGTGTGCTTCGGCGCAGATAGAGACGGACGACAACGGACGCTTCAACCAGATGAATCCCGACGGAACGATGCACACGCGCAACCGCAACATGGCCGACTCGCTCGGTACCGACAAGGAAGTGCCGCGCGGCATAAAGGTGTGGACCGTCGACTCGAAGTTCGGCGACCGTCAGAAAGCGGAGATAGACACCGTGTCGCACATGTTCATGAACACCATCTACACTACAGGCTTGCGTGGCGAGTACAACACGACGGGCAACCTCGGTGCGCCGCGCATCAACCGCATCTTCATCGACCGACCCGAGACCGACCAGTTCATCTTCACGCAGCCCTACGACTATGTGGTGTCGCCCGTAGACCGCTTCCACTTCACCAACACCTTGTCGCCGATAACCAACCTCTCGTACAACACGTGCGGCGACAGAACGAACGGCGAAGACCGTCTCACAGCGAAGTTCGGCGTCAATGCTGGCAAGCGCCTCGGCATTGGCTTCAACGTCGACTATCTATACGGACGCGGCTACTATTCGGAGCAGAGCACGTCGCACTTCAAGTTCCTGCTCTACGGCTCGTATCTCGGCGAACGCTATCAGGCTCATCTGCTGTTCTCCACTCTCGACCAGAAGGTTACGGAGAACGGCGGCATCACCAACGACGAGTATATAAAGCATCCCGACAGCTTCGACGACAACTTCGCGACGAACGAGATTCCTACCGTGCTGGAGCGCAACTGGAACCGCAACTCAAACCAGCATATCTTCTTCACGCATCGCTACAGCTTCGGCTTCCGCAAGAAGGTGAAGATGACAGACGACGAGATAGCAGCCCGCAAGTTCGCTATGGAGTCGCAGAAGGAGAACGAGGCACTGCGCGAAAAGCAGAAGGCGCAGCGTAAGGCTGAGCGCGAGGGCTTGGACTTCGACGAGGACGAATACGAGAAGCAGTCGTTCGGCGGACGTCCCGACGACGCAAAGATTGCAGGCAAAGAGCCGGTGGCTACAGAAAAAGTCGACAATTCGGGACGTATCCGCGTCAACGGCAGGGAAGCGGCTGACAGTCTGAACAACAGCGCAGCGCAGGCACAGCTCGACACGATGTGGATGAAGACCGAGTATGTGCCCGTAACGAGCATCATACACACCGCAAAGTTCGACACCTATCGCCGCATCTATCAGGCGTACGCCACTCCGCAGGACTTCTATGCCAACACCTACGACAACGTAGGCACGTACGGCGGCGACTCCATCTACGACAAGACAAGCCACTACCGCTTGCAGAACACGTTCGCGCTCTCGCTGCTCGAAGGCTTCAACAAGTGGGCGAAGGCTGGCGTAAAGGTGTTCGCTACGTCCGACCTGCGCCACTTCACGCTGCCCAACACCGAGCGCACGTTCACTACATACAACGAGCACAACCTCAGTATCGGCGGTCAGCTCTCCAAGACGCAAGGTCGCACCTTGCACTATAATGTGCTGGGCGAGGTGTGGACGATAGGCAAGGACGCCGGACAGGTGAATATTGACGCCAACGTAGACCTCAACTTCAAGTTCCTCGGCGACACCGTGCGCCTCGCAGCTTCTGGCTTCTTCCATAGCCTTAACCCTACGTTCTATCAGCGCCACTATCACTCGCGCCACTTCTGGTGGGACAACGACAATATGGCTAAGATGGTACACTCGCGCGTGGAGGGCACATTCGCCTACGACAAGACACGCACAAAGCTGCGCGTGGCGTTCGACGAACTGAAGAACTACACCTACTTCGCGATGGGCTACAACATCACCGACGACCATCTGCGCACGCAGAACACTATGAGCGTGAAGCAGGCGGGTGGGGCGATCAGCCTTTTCACAGTAGGCTTGCAACAGGACTTTAAGCTTGGACCGCTCAACTGGGAGAGTGCCGTGACGTATCAGAAGTCGTCCAACCAGGACGTGCTGCCCGTGCCCGACTTCAATGTCTACACCAACCTCTACCTGCGCTTCATGATAGCACGCGTGCTGAAGTGCGACCTCGGTGCCGACGCACGCTACTTCACCAGCTACTACGCACCCGACTATAGTCCGGCTCTCGGACAATACGCCGTGCAGGCAGGCCCAAGCAAGACGAAGGTGGGCAACTATCCGCTTGTGAACGTCTACGCCAATTTCCGCTTGAAGCATGCTCGCTTCTTCGTGATGATGAGTCATGTGAACGCTGGCAGCGGCAACCGCTCCTACTTCTTCGCACCTCATTATCCGCTCAACCAGCGTGTGTTGCGCTTCGGCGTCAGCTGGACATTCTTTAACTAAGCATATGTCATCGTTCTCCGTACGCCGTCCGATCGGGTTGCGTACGCCGTCTGATCGGGTCGCGTTCGGTGTCCGATTGGATTGCGTTCGGTGTCCGATCGGACGGCGTACGGAGAACGATGACTTTTGGCTGAATAATACTCGTCTTAGGGCAAATAAAAATGTGCCAAGACCCTAAGATTATTGCTAACCTAACGAGTCTTGGCACATTCTAATTGATAATAATATTCTAATTGATCATTACATTCTAATTAATCAATTACATAATGCTTATTTCGTCAACGAAGAGGAACGCCGGCTTTCCCTTTCCGCTATGCCATTCGGGTATGCTGCGCTCCGATGCAGCCTTCAGCTTCACGTAGCGAGCTTTTGTAGGCTGGAAGTCGAGCTTGTGAGTGTAAACCTTGTCGGCTACGTTCTCGCCCAATGCCGGCAACTGCTTCGTGGCCACCTGCTTGAACGTCTTGCCGTCCTGCGAAACGCTCACCTCGATGTCGCGTGCGTCGAAGATCCATGAGCCTTTATCCACGCAGGTGTTGAACTCTACGTGCGAGATTACAGAAGGTTTCTGCATGTCGATAACAGCTTCAAGGTCGTTCTCGCAGAAGCCGAGCCAGCGTCCGGTGCCGAAGCCCGTGTCGCCAAGCTGTCCGTCTGTAAGCGTAGCCGCACCGTTGTATGTGTAGTTCTTGTGGGTAGGCTGGAGCAGTGTGACGGAGCAAGCCGTTGCCTTGTTGAAGTTTATCTTCTGACGGCTCACGCTGCTTCGCTTGCCGTCGCGGAAGGCAGCCGCGCAGATGTTGGCAGACTTCTGCAGAGCGATGGCTCCGGTGTAGAGCTGGCTGTCGGCTGTCGGCTCCGTGCCGTCGAGCGTGTAGCGTATCTCTGCGTCGCCGGTTGTGGTGAGGTGTACCACAATCTCGTGCCACTTCGTGTCGGCGTCAACGTGTATGTCTACGTTGAAGAGATGCTTTGCGTAGTTGTAGCCCAAGTGGTCGTAGAGATGGGTGAAGTCGACGAGGCGGCTTGTGAAGTCGGCGTAGTTTTTCAGCTCGGGCTGGCTCCACTGCACCTCGCTCAGCGCCGCCATACGCGGCAGAGCCATATACTGCATCTGCTTGAATGTAGGCATGTACTCGGTCCAGATATTCGCCTGCACGCCGATGATGTGGCGTGCCTCGTCAGCAGTCAGCTCCTTCGGCATCGGTTCGTAAGAGTAGACGCGCTCCAGCGGCAGGTAGCCGCCGATGGCCTCCGGCTCGTTAGCCTTGTCGAGCGACTGGTAGTAGTCGAAGTAGAGGTAGCTGTTCGGTGTCATCACCACGTCGTGATGCTGCTTTGCAGCCGCGATGCCGCCAGCCTCTCCGCGCCACGACATAACGGTAGCGCCCTCAGCGAGTCCGCCCTCAAGAATCTCGTCCCAACCGATTGTGTTGCGGCCGAGCGACTTTAGATAGTTTGAGGCGTGAGTGATGACGTAGCTCTGCAGACGCTCCTCGGCTGTGTGACCGTCCTTCGCCTCAAGATGCAGCTCCTTGATGCGCTCCTGACACTTCGGGCACTTCTGCCACTGGGTCTTCGGACACTCGTCGCCGCCTACATGTATGTACTTCGACGGGAAGAGAGCCACAACCTCTTTCAGCACGTCGTCGACGAATTTCATTGTCTTGTCGTTGCCGGCGCAGAGCACGTTGTCAGACACGCCCCACATCTCCCAAACCTTGTACGGACCGCCGGTGCAACCCAGTTCTGGATAAGCCGCAAGGGCAGCCTGCATGTGTCCCGGCAGGTCGATCTCGGGCACAATCGTGATGTAGCGGTCGGCAGCATACTTCACGATGTCGCGAATCTCCTTCTGTGTGTAGAAGCCTCCGTAAGGCTTGCCGTCATACTTGCCCGTGTTGTGGCCGATTACGGTCTGTGTGCGCTTCGAACCAATCTCGGTGAGCAGCGGATACTTCTTTATCTCGATGCGCCAGCCCTGGTCGTCGGTGAGGTGCCAGTGGAAGCGGTTGATGTTGTGCAGGGCGAGTATGTCGATGAACTGGCGTATCTCGTCGGTGCTTACGAAGTGGCGCGACACGTCGAGGTGGGTTCCGCGATAAGAGAAGCGCGGAGCGTCGACGATGTGAGCGCACGGGATGGTCACTTGTGCCGCCTTGCCGCTTACAACGGGCAGCGACTTGCGCAGGGTCTGTAAACCGTAGAACACTCCCGCTGCCGTTGCGCCGGCGATGCGTACGCTCTTGGCATCGATGTCGAGCTTGTAGCCCTCGGCGTTGTCTATCGACTTGTCGATTGTGAGCACGATGGTGGCAGCATTCTTTGCTTGCTTTCCGATAACAGGGCGTACGCCGGTGGTCTGCTCGATGTATGAGGCGAGCAAGTTGGCGTTGCGCTTCATATCGTTGCTTTTGCTTGCAACCACAATCGACGTCTTGCCGTTGAGGATGAAAGGCGCGTCGTTAGTTATGTCTACCTGCAGCGGTTGGGGCACGATGTTGAAGTCCGCAGTCTGTCCCGATGCGGAGCCGGGCAGGAGGAATGCCGATGAGACAATAGCTCCCGTCAATAGTTTCAGATTCATTGTATTGTTACTTTTGTTTTATTTTAGTAGAATTTGTAACGTTAGGATTTGTTTCCTTTCCCCTTTCATTCTCGTCGTAGGGATAGTGTCATTGGAAGTGCAGACCGTAGATTTCGTTCGGTTTCTTCCATAATATATATCAGTATTGCAAAGTTAGTGGAAATTGGGGACAATACAAAAAAAACGACAGCAATAATGCCGAAACATCATTGCTGTCGTTCCTTGTGATATCTATATCTTAGGAGGATAGGGTAGGCGTGCTATCCCCCTCCTCCTATGATTAAGTTCGATTAGATCTGCTCGCTCCAATCCTCCTGGCTCTTGCGAACGTAGGTCTGGTAGCGGAGCTTAGCCATCTTCTCTGCCTGGCTGAAGAGTTCGTCAGCCTCCTTCGGGAATGCCTTCTGAACAGAGAGGTAGCGAACCTCACCAAGGAGGAAGTCGCGGAAGTCCTCCCACTTCGGAGCCTTAGAGTCGAGTGTGAACGGGTTCTTGCCCTCGTCAGCCAACAGCGGGTTGAAGCGCCAGAGGTGCCAGTAACCGCAATCAACAGCGAGCTTCTCCTCGTTCTGTGAGCGACCCATACCGCCCTTACGCTTCAGACCGTGGTTGATACACGGAGCGTATGCGATGATGAGTGACGGGCCTGGATAAGCCTCTGCTTCGCGGATAGCCTTCAGTGTCTGAGCGTTGTCAGCACCCATAGCGATCTGAGCTACGTAGATGTAGCCGTATGTTGTCTGCATGAGGCCGAGGTCCTTCTTGCGGATACGCTTGCCCTGAGCTGCGAACTGAGCGATAGCGCCGAGCGGAGTAGACTTAGACGACTGACCGCCGGTGTTAGAGTAAACCTCAGTATCGAGTACGAGGATGTTAACGTCCTCACCAGAAGCCAATACGTGGTCGAGACCGCCGTAACCGATATCGTAAGAAGCACCGTCGCCACCGATAATCCACTGGCTGCGCTTTACGAGGTAGTGGTCGAGAGTCTTGAGCTCTGCGCAAACCGGGCAACCCTTCTCTGCACCAGCAGCGATGAGCGGCTTAAGCTCTGCAGCAGCTGCCTTAGAACCCTCAGAGTCGTTCATGTTAGCCATCCACTTGTCAGCAGCAGCAACGAACTCTGCAGGAACGTGCTCGTCAGCCTTAGCCTCCTCGAGGAGGTGGCAGATGCGCTCCTTCATCTTCTTGTTACCGAGTACCATACCAAGACCGAACTCGCAGAAGTCCTCAAACAATGAGTTGTCGAATGCCGGACCCTGACCCTTAGCGTTGGTTGTGTAAGGTGTAGACGGGATAGAAGCTGAGTAGATAGAAGAACAGCCAGTAGCGTTGGCAATCATCTGACGGTCGCCGAAGAGCTGAGAGATGAGCTTAACGTACGGAGTCTCACCGCAACCAGCGCAAGCGCCTGAGAACTCGAACAGAGGCTGAGCGAACTGAGAGTTCTTTGGGCTCTGCTTGATGTCTACGAGATCCTGCTTAGAAGCTACGTTATGAACGAGGTACTCCCAGTTCTGTGCTTCCTTCTGCATATCCTCTGCGTCTACGTTGAACGGAACCATCTTGAGAGCCTTCTCGAGCTCGCCGGTCTCCTTGTTCTTCTTGCCCGGGCAAACGTCGGCACAGTTGCCGCAGCCAAGACAGTCGAGTACAGAAGTCTCGATGCGGAAGTGCATACCCTTGAGAGCTGCCGGAGCCTTAATTTCCTGTGTCTCAAGACCTTCGATGCCTGCAAGCTCCTCGTCGGTAAGAACGAACGGACGGATAGCTGCGTGAGGACATACGAACGAACACTTGTTACACTGGATACAGTTCTCTACGTTCCATACCGGAACGAATGCCTCAACACCACGCTTCTCGAAAGCTGCGGTGCCGTTCTGCCATGTACCGTCAACAGTGTCGTGCTTAACGAAGGCAGAAACCTTCAAGAGGTCGCCTGCCTGGCCGTTGATAGGACGAACGAGCTCCTTAACGAATGCCGGAGCGTTGTCTGCCTTAGCCTCCTCGTCAGCGAGGTTTGCCCATGCCGGGTCAACAGTGAGCTGCTTGTACTCACCGCCGCGGTCAACAGCTGCAAAGTTCTTGTCTACAACGTCCTGACCCTTCTTAGAGTAAGACTTAACGATGAATGCCTTCATCTGCTCTACTGCGAGATCCAAAGGAATAACCTCTGTGATGCGGAAGAATGCAGACTGGAGGATGGTGTTGGTACGGTTGCCGAGACCAATCTCCTGAGCAATCTTTGTAGCGTTGATATAGTAAACTGTGATGTTGTTCTGAGCGAAGCAACGCTTTACCTTGTTAGGAATGAAGTTAACGAGTTCCTCGCCTTCGAAGATAGTGTTCAAGAGGAAGAAACCGTTCTTGCGCAGACCGCGTGTAACGTCATACATGTGGAGATAAGCCTGTACGTGGCAAGCCACGAAGTTAGGAGTATTTACCTGGTATGCGCTGTGGATTGGGCTGTCGCCGAAACGCAAGTGTGAGCAAGTGAAACCACCTGACTTCTTTGAGTCGTAAGAGAAGTAAGCCTGGCAGTACTTGTTGGTGTTGTTACCGATGATCTGTACAGAGTTCTTGTTAGCACCTACAGTGCCGTCAGCACCGAGTCCGTAGAACTTAGCCTCGAACAAGTCGTCGCCGCCCATCGGGATCTCCTCTTCCTCAGGAAGTGAAGTGAATGTAACGTCGTCAACGATGCCCACTGTGAAGTGGTTCTTAGGCTGCGGAAGCTCGAGGTTCTTGTATACAGCAACGATCTTAGCCGGTGTTGTGTCTGAAGAACCAAGACCATAGCGGCCACCAACGATAAGCGGCTTGCGCTCGTCGTCGTAGAGAGCCGACTTAACGTCGAGGTACAGCGGTTCGCCCTCTGCGCCTGGCTCCTTTGTACGGTCGAGCACGGCGATGCGCTTAACAGTTGCAGGAAGAGCCTTCTTCAGGTAGTCTACTGCGAACGGACGGTAGAGGTGAACAGCAACCATACCTACCTTCTTGCCCTGCTTGTTCAGGTAGTCGATAGCCTCGCGTGCAGGCTCTGTAGCAGAACCCATGAGGATGATTACGTTCTCTGCGTCCTCAGCTCCGTAGTAGTTGAAGAGGTGATACTCGCGACCTGTGATCTTTGTCATCTCCTGGCAGTACTTCTCTACTACCTCAGGGATGCGGTCGTAGTACTCGTTGCAAGCCTCACGGTGTGTGAAGAATGTCTCCGGGTTCTCTGCTGTACCGCGTGTAACAGGGCGCTCTGGTGTGAGTGCACGGTCGCGGAAGCGCTTGATGTAGTCAGGATTTACCAACGGACGGATGTCTTCCATATCCATCTCTTCGATCTTGTGGTACTCGTGTGATGTACGGAAACCGTCGAAGAAGTTGATGAACGGTACTGATGTCTCAAGTGTAGCAAGGTGAGGAACTGCAGAGAGGTCCATAACTTCCTGCACTGAACCAGAGCAGAACATTGCGAAGCCTGTCTGACGGCAAGCCATAACGTCCTGGTGGTCGCCAAAGATACAGAGAGAGTGTGAAGCCAATGTACGTGCAGAAACGTTGAACACGCACGGCAGCAACTCGCCTGCAACCTTATACATGTTAGGAATCATCAGCAACAGACCCTGCGAAGCAGTGTATGTTGAGGTGAGGGCACCAGCCTGAAGTGAGCCGTGGAGAGCACCTGCTGCACCAGCCTCTGACTCCATTTCCTGGATAGAAACTCGCTGACCGAAGAGATTCTTACGACCCTTGGCAGCCCATTCATCTACATGCTCTGCCATCGGAGATGACGGAGTGATAGGATAGATAGCAGCTACTTCTGTGAACATGTAGCTCACATGAGCGGCAGCTGTGTTACCATCACAAGTGATAAATTTTTTTTCTTTAGCCATTTTACTAATTCTTTAATTAGTGAATACTTATAGTGGTTTTTAAACTTTTTCTGTCTAAGCCTTATTGGACCTTTCTTTATTAAGCCTTTCTAAGCCTTCTTAAGTCTTTTTACTTTCCCTTTTACTCTTTTACTTTTTTACTTTTAATAGAGTAGTCCGAACACCCAGAGTGGAATTTTGTCTGCCTGGCCGATGTTGAGGTCGTAGGTGGCGTAGAGTTGTTCTGAGGAGTTGCGTGAGCGTCGCATGTGGTTGGCACTCGTAACGTGGAAGTGCTGCTTGTTGTCGATGATGTATGCGGCGTCGCGGTTGCCCTGGTTTACGCTGTGCTCTTTCCAAAGCATATTCACGAAGAACGTTTCCATCACTTCCTGACGGTCTGCCACGATGGGGTAGATGCAGTACATGAGATTAGGGTTGTACATCATCACCTTAGAAGGCTTCTTCGGGAATTCGTCACCAGGATGATACATTATGTTTATCAGGCGTGCGTCAGATAGGTATTTGATATAGTTCATCACCGTGGCGCGACTTGTCTCAATCTCTCCAGCCAAGTTGCTGATGTTCGGCGCTTTCAGTCCGTCTACAGCAAGCAGGTAGAGAAGCTTCTTTATCTTTGTGAGATATTTGAGTTCGATTTGTTTTATCAGAAGAATGTCCACTTCAGTCATCATGTTCATCGTCTTGAGCAGATTCTCCTCAAAGTTGCGGTGTTCAAGGAAGAAAGGATAGAAACCATGATGAAGATAGTTGTCGAAGTTGTCGGCAATGTCCACCTTTCTTGCTATCTCGTTAGCAATCTCTACATGATTGGCGAGTATGTCGTCGAGTGTGTGGATGGGTATGTTGTTGCCGGTCTTTAGGTTCAGGTATTCGCGGAATGAGAATCCGCGCAGATTATAGCTCTTTACGATGCCACAAAGTTCGGGGTTTTCCTCCTTCAGTCGCATCACGCTTGAGCCGGTAAAGACGATTTTCAGGTTAGGACATTGGTCGTAGCACTTGCGAAGCTCGCTGCTCCAGTTCTGCTGTTTGAACACCTGATCGATGAGCAGCACCTCGCCGCCGTGATTGTAGAAGTCCATAGCAAAATCGGCGATGCCGCGTCCCTGGAAGTAGAAGTTGTTCATGTTCACGTAGAGGCAGCGGCGGTCGTTTGTGTCAAAGTTCTCCTTGGCATACTGCAAGAGGAATGTAGTCTTTCCGATGCCTCGTGTGCCCTTAATGCCAATAAGACGATCGCTCCAGTCAATCTCGTCCATAAGATTGCGTCTGACTGGTGCGTCCGTATGCTCTACGAGGTATTTATGAGTTTTAAAGAAAGCTTCCATTACCCTGTCCGTTGTTTCAGTTGCTTCAGTTGCTTTGAATGTTTTGCTATTTATTATATAGTCTTCTATAACTATGCAAAGGTAATATTAATTTCTTTATTTGCAAACTCTGTATTGCAAAAACTGCATTTTTTTTTATTTTTTGCATTTGCATCGTTTGCTGTGTGCTATAATGCGGATATGTAGCCGCTCGAATGTGAAATAAAAGTGGTATTTTTGCACTTGCTTACGAAGTAATAGAAAATCTTACGAAGTAATTAAAGATAATAACAGATGAAGTTACATATATTCAATCCAGAGCACGACATAGCTCTTGCTGCCAATCAGGAACGTTTTACAGCTCCTCATGCGGGTCGACGTCTGCGCACCGACTTAGGATTCATACCTGCTTTCTGGGCTTCTGAAGGCGACATGGTGCTTGTAGACGATGTTGAGGCTGCGATAGAAGCGCGTCGCCATCTGAGTAAGTTTGGCAAAGATGTGGTTTTCGTGACTTATGCCGACTTGAAGGCCTTTGCTTTTGAAGACGTGGAGAGTTTTCAGGTAGATCCGTGGGGCTGGGACCGCACGATAAAAGAGCAGTTGCTGCGTGCGAACAGCAATCTTCAATCGTTCATGCCAAGCGATGACACGCTTGCCGCCATTCGTGAGATGAGCAGCCGCCGCTTCGCTGCAGAACATCTTCTGCCGCTGCTGCGTGAAGCAGGCGAGGAAAAGACCATAGGCGAAGCCCACTACTGCACAACGATGGAGGTGGTGAAGCAGGCAATGGCGCAGAACGTCAAGAGCGTACTCAAGTCGCCCTGGAGCAGTAGCGGTAGGGGAGTGCGCTATGTAGAGACCGCCGCACCCGACGCGCATCTCGAAGGATGGGCTGCGAATGTCGTAAAACGTCAAGGCGGCATCATGGTAGAGCCACTATATAATAAGGTGTACGACTTCGGACTGGAGTTCTTCTGCAACGCCGACGGCACGATCGACTTTAAGGGAATTTCGCTTTTCGCCACACGCGGCGGTGCTTACTTAGGCAACATACTTGCTACCGAAGCAGACAAGCGCGAGATGCTTTCGCGTTATGCCGACCTCGCACTTGTGGATAGTGTCAGCGAGCACATCTGCAACATCCTTTCAGCTCATTTCAAGGGCGTGTATGAGGGCGCTTTCGGCGTAGACATGATGGCTGTAGCACGCGAAGACGGCGATGGCTTCATGCTTCATCCGTGCGTAGAACTCAATCTGCGCCGCACTATGGGACACCTTGCTTTGGCTCTTACGCCAACCATTGCCGAGCCACAGCGCATAATGAGCATCAGTTATGCCGACAAGTATCGCATGAGAATACACGATACAGCCAAGAATTTGCTGAACACATCAATGGTAACTCCTTAATTATTACACATATTTAAGATATTATGTGCAGTAAGTTTGGGCGATTTTTCTAAGAAAATCAGTAACTTTGCATACGAAAAACATATAAATATACATACGATGAAACAGACAAAGATTGTTGCTTCTATTAGCGATCGCCGTTGTGATGTTGAGTTCCTCCGCAAATTGTTTTTTGCCGGAATGAACGTCGTGCGAATGAACACAGCGCATGCGACGCCTGACGGGATACGTAATATTATAAAGAATGTAAGAACAGTTTCGCCCCACATTGCCCTTATGATCGACACAAAGGGTCCGGAGGTGAGAACCACTGGCTGCGCCGAGCCTATAGAGTACAAGACAGGCGATGTCGTTAAGATATTCGGTCGTCCGGGTATGGATTCTTCGCACGACATCGTAAACGTTTCTTACATCGACTTTGCCAAGGACGTTAAGGTTGGCGACCATGTACTCTTCGATGACGGCGAACTCGACATGCTTGTTATAGAGAACGACGGACCGATGCTTGTGGCTCAGGTGCAGAACGACGGTGTGCTTGGTGCGCACAAGAGCGTTAACGTGCCGGGCGAGCATATCGCTCTGCCTGCCATCACGCAGAAAGACCACGACAACATCCTCCTCGCCATTGAGGAAGACATCGACTTCATCGCTCACTCGTTCGTGCGTTCTGCCGATGACGTTTTGGCGATACAGAAGATACTCGACGAGCACAACAGCGACATAAAGATAATCTCTAAGATTGAGAACCAGGAAGGTGTGGACAACATCGACGAGATTATCGATGCTTCTTACGGCATTATGATTGCGCGTGGCGACCTTGGCATCGAGGTGCCTATCGAGCAGATACCTGGCATCCAGCGCCAGATTATCCGCAAGTGCGTGATGAAGAAGAAGCCGGTTATCGTAGCTACCCAGATGCTCCACACGATGATCAAGAATCCGCGTCCTACACGTGCCGAGGTTACCGACATTGCCAACGCCATCTATTCGTATACCGATGCGCTCATGCTTAGCGGCGAGACTGCAAGCGGCAAGTATCCGCTTGAGGCTGTACAGACAATGGCTGCCATCGCAGAGCAGGCAGAGAAAGACCGCTCGGCGTTGGGCGACTACGACGTGCCGATGAACGACAAATGCTCGCAGCGCGAGTTCCTTGCGCATGCAGCTATTGAGGCTACGAAGAAGCTCGGCGTAGCCGGCATCATCACCGACAGTCTTACGGGCGAGACCGTGCGCCACCTGGCTGCATTCCGCGGTCCGAACCCGATTCTTGCCATCTGCTACAAGGATAAGACTCAGCGCTGGCTGAACCTCAGCTTCGGCGTCATCCCCGTTCATCAGAAGGAACACGCACCGGCTGCATACATGTTCACAGCTGCTTTGCGTATGCTCAGACAGAAGGGCTACATCGGTTCTGACGATAAGATAGCATACCTTAGCGGTAGCTTCGGATTGGGCAACCCGACGGGCACAACATTCCTCGAAATAAATAAGGTAAGTCAGGTGTTCGACAAGTCGTACGAGTTCCACTTGCCTAACAAAGAATAACAATAACAATAGTTATTTATAGCTGTTTGGTAAAACTAATAGTGTTATCAAACGTGATAAAGTCATCGTTCGCGTTCGTGGTCTGATTGGACGGCGAACGCAAACCGATTGGACGGCGAACGCGAACTGATTGGACGGCGAACGCAAACCGATCGGACGGCGAACGCGAACGGTGACTTTTCTTTTACATTTAGCTGGTCGGCTAATGCTTTTTAGTTTCCTTTTCTTTTATTCCTCAATGGTCGAGATGCTGTTCTCGAATCTGTGTACGCAGCAGCTTGCTACCTCCACCGGCGCATAGAAGAAATACTTCTTGTAGTTGCGGAACGTTTTTCTCATAGCCTTCGAGTTGTTCGACACGAAGATGCCGGAATTATGGAACTGCCATTCGTCTTGCTTTATCACGATAGGTGCGTCGAGGGCTTCGATAGCCATGTCGTAGGCTTGCGGTGTTACGCTGGTTATGAACGGAATCTCGTCGAGCTCGAATCCGAGCGTCTGTATCAGTATGCTTGCCTCCAACTGTGCAATCTTTGCAAGTTGCAGTCGGCTGAGCCATTTCTCGAGCTTGATAAAATCGATCTTGTCGCCGTCTTTACGCAGATAATCGCCGATGCGCACGATGTTTGCGAAGTGCAAACCGTTGGTAAGGATGGTCTGTGTGGTCTGTACGATGATGTCCAGGAAGTTTAGGGTCTCTATCGACGAGTCCTCGCTGAACGGTTCCGTCTTGCGTATCTTCTTCAGTCGGCTGTTCAGCAGAAGATTCTGCATTCTCGAGAAGCCAGCGTCGGGCAGATTCTGCAGTCCGCCCACGACAGGTATGTCGGCGCGGTCGGCAAAATACTCGCCCAAGCCGTGCGTCTCAGCCAGCTTAGCCAGTACGTTCCATTTGTATTTGGACATGGGCTCTATTTCTTCGCTCATTCCAAACACCGTATTTTGCAGAATACGGAAAAAGTTACGCTTTATTATATCCATATCAGAATGGTAAGGTGTTGAGATGGTGAGATGTTGAGATGGTGTGGGGTGTTGAGGTGTTGAGATGGTGAGATGTTGAGATGGTGTGGGGTGTTGAGGTGTTGAGATGGTGTGGGGTGTTGAGGTGTTGAGATGGTGTGGGGTGTTGAGATGGTGGGGTGTTGAGATGGTGTGGGGTGTCGAGGAATGTTAAGAGTATCTGCGTGGCAGACGGAAGATGATAGCCACAACTACGCACAGCGTCAGAGCCATGGGGTAGAACAGATATGGCATTATTCTGACGGGGTTCAGCTGTGTCAGTCCGGCAGCCATAAGCATCTGTGCGCCGTAAGGAATGAAACCCTGTGCGCAGCACGAGCACGTGTCGAGCAGACTTGCCACCTTGCGCTTGTCCAGTTCGAAGCGTTCGCTGATGCGTCGTGCGATGTTTCCTGTGGAAATGATAGCCACGGTGTTGTTGGCTGTGCAAAGGTCTACGATAGCCACCATGAGTCCGATTACGGCCTCCGCTCCGCGTTTGCCTTTTATGCCCGCCGTTGTCTTGGCGATGATGAAGTCGATGCCGCCCTTCTTCTGCACTATCTCGAACACGCCGCCCGCAAGCATTGTGATGATGATGAGTTCGCCCATAGAGAGAATGCCGTCGCCCATAGAGTGGAACCACTCGAATACGTCGAAACTTCCGTCGAGCAAGCCGATAACGCCGGTGATAGCCAGTCCGATGGTGAGCACCAGCATTACGTTCATGCCGGCGATGGCTGTAGAGAGAACGGCTATGTAGGGCAGAATCTTCAGATAGTTGATGCCGTGCACATTCACGAGCGGCTGCATCTCCTGACCTAAGAATACGTATAAGGCGAGTGTGATGATGGCAGCCGGCAGCGTGATGAAGAAGTTGACGCGGAACTTGTCGTTCATCTTGCAGCCCTGCGTGCTTGTTGCGGCGATGGTGGTGTCGGAGATGAACGAGAGGTTGTCGCCGAAGAACGCTCCGCCTACAACTACAGCCGTCAGCAGCGCCACGTCGAGCAGCATGGTCTGTGCCAGTCCGGAGGCGATGGGTACAAGAGCCACGATTGTTCCGACGCTCGTGCCAATCGACAGACTGATGAAGCATGTGGCAATGAACAGTCCGGGCAGCACCATATTGCTTGGCAGCAGCGAGAGCATGGTGTTCACTGTGGCGTCGACGGCTCCTATCGCCTTTGCTGAGTTGGCAAAGGCGCCAGCCAGTACGAATATCCACAACATCGTCATAATGTTCGGCGAACTGGCTCCGCGGCTGAATACCGCAACGTTCTTCTGCAGGTTTTTGCCGCCTGCTATAGCTACGGCGTATATGCCCGAAATCATGAACGCTACGCTTATCGGCACTTTATAGAAGTCGTCGGCTATGATTGATGTTACAAGATACAATGTGATAAAAACCAAAAGAGGGCTTATCGCAAGAACTCCTTTTAAATTGTTCATGTTTATTTTTATTGTACTTAGTTTATCCTTTTAATGTACTTAGTCTTTTCTTTTTGTCTTGGAACTGTGTCTTTGCCGTTTAGAGCTGTGTACGGCGGTAGAAGTCGACGTTCTCTTTCGTCAGAAGCTCTATAGGCATGTAGTTCACCGGCTGCACCTTCTTCTTCAGCACGATGGCCTTGAACAAAGTGTCGACGCAGCTGTATCCCTGCTGGTATCCGTGCTGCGCGATGATGAACGACATGCTTCCCTGGCGCAGACACTCGGCGTTCTTTGCCACCATGTCGTAGCCCATAATCTGTATGTCGCGCATGTTGTTGCGCAGCAGGAATTCGCCCACGATGTGCGCCTTCGAGTTGAGTGTGATGCAATGGTGTATGCTTGGATGCTGCTCAAAGAATTCTTTCAGCATGGCATCGTATTCGTTGCGTGTGCCTTTGAACGGCAGACACAGCTCCGTAATCTTTATCTGTGGGAAATGGTCGTGCATATAATGGCGGAAACCTACTTCGCGGTTCACCTGCTGCTTGCTCGTCACCTTTCCGTCCTTCATCTGTTTCAGGAGCATTATCTCTTTCTCGTTGCTTGCGATGAGCATGAGCATCTTGGCTGCGAAATAGCCGCTGCAGAACGAGTCCTGACCGAAGAACGAGAGCGGCTTGAGGTCGGGCATGTATGAGTCGAGCATTACAAACGGAATCTGTCGCTCGTGGAGAATATCAGTGAATTGTCTTGTTATGTCTATTTCCTGCGGCACTATGATGATGCCGTTCGGGTTCGACTCGAGACATTGCGTGTAGCAGTCGACAAACGACTGGTTGTTGAAACGCTCATAGTACATGATCTTTACGTTGATGTTGAAGTCGCGTCTTACCTCGATGGCTTTCTTCACGCCTTGTTCTATCTCTTCCCAGTAGGCTTCCGACTCGTGCTGCGGTATGAGCGCATAGAACACGTATGTCTTGTTGTAAGCCAGGGCGCTTGCATAGACATTGGGCTGATATTCCATCTCCTTAAGAGCCTTCTCCACTTTCTCACGTGCCGGTGCCGACACATTCGGGCGGTTGTGTAGTACGCGGTCTACTGTTCCGACCGACACGCCTGCTCTTTCTGCGATATCCTTAATTCTGATTTTCTCCATTCTTAATGGTTGTGCGTTTCTTTAGAGTTTGTTATTATATGTATATGATTGGCACAATAGGATATTGCTCCAATCCGCATATTATGTGCAAATTTAAAAAAAAATATTGAATTATTCACTCGATAAATGTAACTTTATTGTTTCGCTTGAAGATTTTCCGATTTACATGCGCTTGTCTGATAAAAATTTTGTTATTTTGCATCGAAATTCGAAACGTGTCGAATGTATTTTAGGTTTTAAACACGATAAAGATGAAACTGTTCAGAAGTATAGTTGAACTTCAGAATGAGTTGTTTGAAGTTAGGAAGTCAGGAAAGAAAGTAGGTCTTGTGCCCACAATGGGCGCTCTTCATGAGGGCCATGCGTCGCTCGTAAAACGCAGTGTTGCGGAGAATGGGGCGACTGTAGTTTCTGTTTTTCTCAATCCGACCCAGTTCAACGACAAGAAAGACCTCGAGCGCTATCCGCGCACGCTTGATGCAGACTGCGCTTTGTTGGAGGCTTGTGGAGCCGATTATGTTTTCGCTCCGTCAGTAGAGGAGATGTATCCCGTAGAGGATAAGCGCCAGTTCGATTTCCCGCCCGTCACAACGGTGATGGAGGGTGCGCATCGTCCGGGCCATTTCAACGGCGTGTGCCAGGTAGTGTCGCGCTTGTTCTATATTGTACGTCCAGACCGCGCCTATTTCGGCGAGAAAGACTGGCAGCAGATAGCCGTAGTAAAGGCAATGGTGCGCTTCCTCAAACTCAATGTGCAGATTGTAGAGTGTACCACAATACGCGAGGCAGACGGTTTGGCTAAGAGTTCGCGTAACACGCTTCTCTCTGCCGACGAACGCGCTATCGCTCCGCGCATCTACGAGGCGCTGAAGGCGAGCCGCGAGTATGCCAAGACACACACACTGGCAGAGACTCACGAGTATGTAGTCTCTACAATCAACGCCGTAGACGGACTTGAGGTGGAGTATTTCTCAATTGTCGACGGCGACACATTGCTCGATGTAGCTAATTGGGACGACAGCGCGTATGTAGTAGGCTGCATCACGGTTTATTGCGGCACGACCCCGATACGCCTCATCGACCACATCACCTATAAGAAATAAGATTCTCAGAAATATGATGATAGAAGTATTAAAGTCGAAGATTCATTGTGCGCAGGTAACACAGGCGAATCTTAACTATATCGGCAGCATTACCATCGACGAAGACCTCATGGATGCTGCCAATATGATTGAAGGCGAGAAGGTGCAGATTGTGAACAACAACAACGGTGAGCGCTTCGAGACCTACATTATTAAGGGCGAACGCGGCTCGGGCTGCATCTGCCTGAACGGTGCGGCAGCACGCAAGGTTGTTGTGGGCGACACCGTGATAATCATTTCCTACGCTCTCATGGATTTTGAGGAGGCTAAGACTTTCCGCCCCTCAGTCATATTCCCGGAGAATAATAAAGTGTAGAGTTAGTGAGTTTTGAATTTTGAGTTTTGAGTTTAGAATTATTCAGTTTTGAATTCTGAATTCACAACTCACAACTCCTAACTCATAAATTCAAAATGCGCAAAGCGCACAATTCTTGCTCTGGCAAGCGGCAAAGCCGAGCGCAAAACTCTAAACTCAAAATTTCATTCATGCCAGATAATCCTACTACAAAACGCTCTTCGAAAGCTGCGCCAAAGGCTTTCGACAAGAACTATGGCCATCTGCAGCCGCAAGCCATTGACATAGAGAAGGTGGTGCTTGGTGCGCTTATGATCGATAAGGATGCGTTCTCTATCGTGTCCGAGACATTGCGCCCCGAGACATTCTACGAACCGCGCCACCAGAAGATATACAACGCCATACAGACGCTCTCGATGAACGAGAACCCGGTCGACATCATGACCGTAGTAGACGAGTTGAAACGTGAGGGCACTATCGACGACGTGGGCGGTGCGCCTTACATTGTCGACCTCAGCTCGCACGTGGCTTCTTCGGCTCACATCGAGTATCACGCCAAGATTCTCGCACAAAAGTTCCTCGCCCGACAGCTCATCTCTTATGCCAGCGTCGTTGAGACAAAGGCGTTCGACGAGACGCAGGACGTAGACGAACTGATGCAGGAGGCGGAAGGCTCGCTCTTCGAGCTCTCGCAGCGCAACATGAAGAAGGACTACACGCAGGTAGACCCCGTCATCACCCGTGCCATTGACATCCTTCAGAAAGCGTCTGCCAACGCCGGCGGCTTGACGGGTGTGCCTACGGGCTTCGAGAAACTCGACGAGAAGACGAGTGGTTGGCAGAGTTCCGACCTTGTCATCATCGCCGGACGTCCTGCCATGGGTAAGACTTCGTTCGCCCTTTCGCTCGCTAAGAACATAGCTGTCGACTATCATACGCCTATCGCTTTCTTCTCTCTTGAGATGAACAACGTGCAGCTTGTAAACCGTCTTATCTCTAACGTTTGCGAGATTCCGGGCAACAAGATGCTTAATGGTCAGCTCTCCGACGACGAATGGGAACGCCTTGACAAGAATGTGCGCAATCTGCAGGGCTCGCCGCTCTACATCGACGATACGCCGGGCCTCTCTATCTTCGAGCTGCGCACCAAGGCACGCCGTCTTGTGCGCGAGAAGGGCGTGAAGATTATCATGATCGACTACCTCCAGCTTATGAACGCTAACGGTATGCGCTTCGGTAGCCGTCAGGAGGAGGTGTCGAAGATTTCGCAGTCGCTGAAGGGTCTCGCCAAAGAGCTTGACATTCCTATCCTCGCTCTCTCGCAGCTTAACCGTACGGTTGAGAACCGTGAGGGTTTGGAGGGTAAGCGTCCGCAGCTGTCCGACCTTCGTGAGTCGGGAGCCATCGAGCAGGATGCCGATATGGTGCTCTTCGTACACCGCCCCGAGTATTATCATATTCTCACCGACGAGAAGGGCAACGACCTTCGCGGTATGGCGCAGATTATCATCGCCAAGCACCGTAAGGGTGCCACGGGTGACGTGCTCCTCACGTTCCGTGGCGAGTTTACACGCTTCCAGGATCCGCAGAAGCAGGCTGCGCCTATCGTCGACGTGCCGTATGGCTCAGAAATTATCGGCAGCAAGATGAACGGCGGCGATGTGCCGTTGCCACCCGATATGATGGATGGTTCGCCCTTCGGAGATTCTTCTGAACCGGCACCGTTCTGATAAAAGTAAAAGAGTAAAAAAGTAAAAGAGTAAAAAGGGCTTTTAAGAGTAAAAAAGTAAAAGAGTAAAAAAGCAGAAAGCCAGTATAGCTTCTCACTTTTTTACTCTTTTACTTTTTTACTCTTGAATGTATTGCAGAATCTGTTCGGCGTGAATCTTCGTCTTTATTTCTTTCGGTGTGAAGATTTTCTGAATGATGCCATTCTCGTCAACGAGGTATGTTGTGCGGAGAATACCGATGGTTTTTCTGCCGCACGCTACTTTTTCGCCCCAACAGCCGAGTTGCTGCAATAGTGTTGTCTCGGTGTCGGCGATTAGTGGAAACTGCAGTCCCTGAGCGTCAGCGAATTTCTTCTGCAGGGTCTGCTTGTCCTTGCTGACACCTATTATCTCGTATCCGGCAGCAGCCAGCTCCTCTTTATGCGCCTGGAGGGAACATGCTTCGGCTGTGCATCCGCTGGTGTTTGCCTTAGGATAGCTGTAAAGCACAATCTTGCGACCTTTGTAGTCGCTTGCCTTGATTTCACGTCCGTCTTGGTCGATGCCAAGAATCTCGGGTATTTTGTCTCCTATGTTCATAATTTTGTTATGTTTGTTTTATGTTGCAAAGATATATGTTCAATCTGAGATAAACAAACTATGAGTTGAATAATGTTCATACTCTTATTCCACATTAATTCATAATTGCTCTCTTATAAAATATGGGAAAGTCGATTTGTCTGATTGTGGGGCAAATTCAAAGCCTTCGTAGCTGAATGCGGAGAGTTCATCGGGAGTGGTGAGGCGGTTGTTCAGAACGAAGCGTACCATAGCTCCGCGGCACGACTTCGCCCATACAGCCTGCGTCTTCAGTCTGCCGTCTTTCTGTCGCACATAGAAGAGAGGCTGTACGACCGTCACTTCCTTACATACCCTCTTCCAGTCGAATAGATGCTCATATTCCTCTGTGGAGAGATGCAGGAGGATGCCGTCGTCAGCCCGCACGCAGTCTATTAGCACATCTGTCAGCCGGTCTTTCCAGAACTGATTTATGGGCTTGTCGTTTGTTGCTTCGAGCGTGACGCAATGCTCCATACGATAAGGCACAATGCTGTCCATTGGGCGAAGCAGACCATATAGGAAGCACGTTATCCAGAGATGTTTTTGGGCGTATTCCAATGCCTCGTCGCTCAAGGTGCCGGCACGCAGATGCTTGTATGCCTGACCGTTGTAGGCAAGCAGGGCTGGCATCTTCTCGGCTGCCATAAAGTTCTGATAGCGTCTCCAGTTCTCAGTCGCTATCTTCTGGCTGCAATCCAGCTGCTGAGCCAAATCCTCAACGTCCATCCTTGCCATTTCTGCAGCCAGAGTGTCGGCTACGTTCTGGAAGAGTGGGGTGGAGAGTGGCTTTCTGTCCGTCTTGTCGAACATTATCTTGGCGTTTGCTAATAATATCTGCATGTTGTATTCTTATGCTCTTCGTTTAAAATCAGTCGGTTTTTTCTTTTTCTGCCGATCAGTCGATATCAATCAGTTGAAAGTGCTTGTTGAAGGTCAGGTCAATTCCGTTCGTCAGTTCCACTTCGTATTCCTTCTTGTTCAACTCAATCTTTCTCACAGCTTCTCCTCTATAATTCTCCTTCAAGTAGTTCTTGATGGGTTGCGGAATCAGTTGGCTGGGCACGATGCCTTGCTTGCAGTCAATCTCAGTAAGGTTGCCTTTCTTGTCGAACTCCAGCTTCGTGCCATTCCGCAGAACAACGTCATAGCTTCTGCTGACAACGCCAGACTCAATCGTAGCAAGCATCACCTTCTGACCCTTGAAGTGTTTGCTAAGCAAGGTCTGAGCCTTGGCAGGAAGTTCATTAACATTGATAGGTTTGTCGTTGCCCGCATTTGCTACGATATTGAATGACATCATGCAACAAATGGCAATCATCACAATTCTCATAATTCTTTTCATAAGCTACAAATTAAAAATTTATAAATACCATACATTCAATTAGACGCAAATCGTTCGCGAAAGTTTATTACAAACATCCTTTTTCTTTCTGTTCTTCCTTTTTGTTCACAATCTGCGTGATGCGCCTGATGCTTCTGTTACGTTGGTTGATGATGAGCGGCACACGTTCTACGACCACCATAGAAGTGTCGAGCCCCAATGCCTTAGGCTCGTCGATGCCTATCTTGCTGATAAGAGCGTAGAAAGTCATCAACAAGTTCTGCTGACGGTTGGCGGAACTCTCCGGGTAGTATACACGATGAATGATGATGAACCGGAAATCGCCAGGTATTCCGTTCTTACGAAGCGAAGGATAGGTGCTTTTTAAATCTACCTTCTTGCTTGCCACAAGGTCTTCCACCACTTGTCGCAGATAAAGACTCACACGAGGCTCAATGCGGAAGCCTATGTGCATCGTCACACTATAGAGAGTGTCTGGTACCAGAGTTTTGCAGCTGTACTCAAGCGTGTCTGGAGTATCTACAAACTCCATATTTATAAACCAGTAATGATCGGCACGCTTGGGCTGCTTGTTGATGATGGAATAGAGCAGTTTGTCGTCTACGGCGCCTTCCTTGTCGGCATGGTTTACATAGACAAGATTGGAGGCGTACTTGGGGATGCTCTCGTCGGCTTTGATGTCGGAGATAATCTGATAATAGTCATCCAGCGGTTTGGTGCAGACATAATGGCGTCGTATCTTCATGGCTCTAACCCATACATACATCATCAGGAACAGGATTCCGCCGATGAGCATCGTACACCATCCTCCAGCGAGAAACTTTGACAGGTTGGCTGCCAGAAAGATGGCTTCGATGGTGCAGTATGCGCCCATAAACAATATCGTTAGGACTCGCGACACGCCCTTGCTGTGCAGGTAGAAACCGAGCAGCAGGGTGGTCATCAGCATGGTGATGGTGATGGCGAGTCCGTACGCAGCCTCCATGTGTGAGGAGTCGCGAAAGAGAAGGATGATGAGAACCACGCCGATGTACATGGCAAGGTTGATCATCGGGATATAGAGTTGTCCTTTTACATGAGTAGGATGCTTTATACGCATACGCGGCCAGAAGTGCAGGTTCATGGCTTCGCTCAATATAGAGAAGGTGCCGCTGATAAGTGCCTGACTTGCCACGATTGCCGCACCAGTGGCCATGATGATGGCGAAGAACAGCATGCTCTGTGGCATTATGGAAAAGAACGGATTCACGGACAAGGCTGTTGGCACATGGTTCAGCACCCAAGCGCCCTGTCCCAGATAGTTGAGAATGAGCATGGTCTTTACAAATGCCCAACTGATGGTGATGTTTTTTCTGCCACAATGTCCCAAGTCGGAGTAGAGAGCCTCGGCACCGGTAGTGCAGAGAAACACGGCGCCCAGAATCAAGAACCATTCAGGCGATTGTGTTAGCAGAACAACTGCGTAATAGGGATTGAAAGCCTTCAGTATCATGGGGTAAGACGTGATGCTGACGGCTCCCACCACGCCCAGCAGCAGAAACCATAGCAGCATGAATACTCCAAACGACTTGCCTATGCTCTCTGTGCCAAACCGCTGTACGAAGAAGATGATGGTGATGATGGCAAGCGTAATTGGGATGACCGGCAAATCAGGACTGATGCTTTCGAGTCCTTCGATGGCTGTGGTAACCGTGATGGCAGGGGTGATGATTCCGTCTGCCAGCAATGTGCTTGCGCCGATGATGGCCAATATGTAAATCCACTTGCTCTTGAGTCGGCGCAGCAGGGCGTAAAGGGCGAGAATGCCTCCTTCGCCGTTGTTGTCGGCACGCAGCGCCACGCATACGTATTTGATGGTGGTCTGCAGAGTGAGTGTCCATATGATGCAGGATAATGCGCCCAGTATGGTGCTCTCGTCGATGGTCTCGCCTGTATGGAGGATGGCTTTCATCACATAGAGTGGTGACGTTCCGATGTCGCCAAACACGATGCCTAAAGTGACGAGCAATCCCAAGACGCTTATTCGATGATGGTTGCAGACTACCGATTTTTCTGTATCTTCTCTCATGTTTTTCTCTTTCTAATTAAACAATGTTATCCTTTAGATTATCAAATTGTTCGCAAAGGTATAAACATGAGAGGTAAGATATGATTTGTTTAACAAGAATTATCTTATTTAACATCTGACAAAGTGATGAATGACATCATTCCGCAAACTCTTATCATCTTCTTGTTCACATCCGTGGTCGTCACCGTTCGCGTCCGCCGCCCGATCAGATTGCGTCCGCCGTCCGATTGGGTTGCGTCCGCCGCCCGATTGGGTTGCGTTCGCCGTCCGGTCAGATTGCGTCCGCCGCCCGATTGGGTTGCGTTCGCCGTCCGATCGGATTGCGTACGGGTGACGATGACTTTTACAAAAGAGTTACTATAGTCCGCACAGCATTCTGTACGGGCAAAGCTCACACTTCTTTCTGTCGTCTGTCGGTGTGAAGGCGGCGTTGGGGGAATACATGTCGGCTACGGTTTCCTTCAGTTTTATGAGGAACTCCTCCTCGTAGACCGTTACGTCGCTTATCGGGTGTTTGTCGATGCAGAGCGTCGGGTCGTAGTCGTTGGTTGCGGCTTGCTTTATGAAAAGCAGTGCGGGGCTGACGGCGTCGTTAGCGGCGTTCCACTCCTTCGAACGGCTCACGATGAGCGAGTAGAGTATCGCCTGCAGGAAATAGTTGGAGTGCTTGCTGGCAATGTTCTTCGGGTCGAACACCTCCTCGATGCTCTTTATCGCGCTCGACGGCTTGTTGCCCGTCTTGTAGTCGACTACGCGTATGCGGCGCTTGCCGGTCTGCTTGTCGGTGACGGCGTCGAGTCGGTCGATGATGCCGCCGATGGTGAGGTTGTACTGCTTGGTTGGTGCACTTGTTCTTGGTGCACTTGAGACAAGTGCACCCCCTGGTGAGGTGGTGAGGTGGTGAGATGGTGGGATGGTGAACGACAGCTGCGTGTACACCTTCGCTTCTTCCTCCATAGCCAGGATGCTGAACGGGCAGAGCTGCTGGTCTATCTTCAGCAGCTTGGTGATATACTCGATTATCACCTCGCGGTTGATGATCTGCAGTCCGTTGTTGGTCTTGCATTCCTCCTCCTCGAAGGCGCGGTCTACGACACTTGCCAGCAGTTTGCGGTTGCTGAGATAAGCCTGTATGTGAGCCTTCTCAATAACCGGACTATGGTCGGTGATGTCTTTATATATAAGGTAAGCTGCGCGGTGGAAGATGTTGCCGAACATGCGGTTGTCGATAGTCTCGGGGTCGCTGTCAGGCTCCTTTATGTGCGCTATGTACTGGTAGTAGAACGCCAGTTTGCAGCGTATGTACGTGTTGATAGCCGAGGGCGAGAGGCGGCTCATCTCTTCGAGCTTGCTGAGGGCAGTCTCGTCTTTCTCTATGGCTTTCGGCATCAGCGGCGTCGGCTGGTTCTTCGCCGTCAGACTGTAGTGGTCTATCTTCTGTCCGCTCTCCACGAGCAGCTGCAGCATGAAGCGGCTCATCTCGCCGGTGTGTCCATTGTCGGTAGAGTTGTTGTAGGCGATGGTGATGTCGCCGGCGCGTTGCAACAGGCGGTGGAAGTAGTAGGAGTAGATAGCCACCTTGTTGTCGATGGTGGTGAGTCCGTGCGCTTTGCGTATGGAGTAGGGTATGAACGACGAGTCGTTTACGCCTTTCGGCATGTTGCCTTCGTTGCACGATAGCAGCAGCACGTTGTCGAAGTCGATGTTGCGCGTCTCGAGCACACCCATTATCTGCACGCCTATCACCGGCTCGCCGTGGAACGGTATCGACGCTGCGCCTACGAGCTGCGACACCAGTCGGCGCAGCGTGGTGTTGTCGACGAGGAGGTCACCGCTGTCTGCTAATGCAGCGAGGCGGTTGAGTATGGTGAACATGCGGAACACCGACTCCTGCGTGAGTGCGTCGCCATCCTGCTTCGTGGCTATGCCCACCTGCTTCACGAGTGTGGCAATATGGTGCAGAATGGAATGTTGAGTGTTGAATGTGGAATGTTGAGTTGTCGGCTGCGCCGATGAGGAATGTTGAGTGTGGAGTGTGGAGTGTTGAATGTTGAGTGAATTATTCATTGATGAATTCTTCATCGGCGTAGCCGACCATTCCTCATTCCTCATTCCACATTCCACATTCCCTATTGTTGAGATGGCGAGGTGGCGTGCGTAGGGATGCGCCATGAGTTTCTTCATGTAGTGGGGGTTGAAGGCAGTGCCCTTTTTGCGCAAGCCGAGCGTGTAGAGGTCGAAGAGCAGCATCACGAGCGACGCTACGGGCGTCATGGCGAGTGGGAAACCGCTCGTTATGTTCACCTTGTCGGCTTCGGGCGGCAGACTGTGCATTATGGGCAGCAGTATGCTCTCGTCGCACATCACGACGGCTGTCTTGCGGCCAGCCTTGTAGCGGTCGTTCTCCAGAAGCCAGTTGCTCGCGAAGCGCGCCTGCGCGTTCTCCGTGGGCGAGGATATGAAGCGTATGCGTTTCGGTCGGCGCATGTTGGCGTAGATGTCGCGGTCGGTGTTGTCGAGCTCGTTGGGGAAGTCGGTTAGGTAAGCGGCGAACGACGCCGTGTTGTTCGGAACCGAAGCAGACTGCTGCGCTCTGGTTGTCGGCATGTAGTATTCGTCGAAGTCCCAGTAGAACTTCGCCTTGCCCTCCTTCATCAGTCGGCTGAACAGCACACGCTCAACCTTCTGTATGAGGTTGAAGCCTACGAACAGATACTTGTCGTACTTTAGGTGGAGCGTCTCCTCGCTTGCCACCTTTCTATATATGGCGCCCTCGTAGCCTATGCCCTGCTCGGTGAGGCGGCGGTTGTAGTCGTGGTAGATGTCGCCGAAGTGCGACCACAGACTGAGGAAGCGCTTCTTCAGTTCCGACTCGATGTCGTCGCTGAAGTTGGCGAAGAAGCGCTTCAGCATCTCTTTCTGCTCGTCGTCGAGATAAGATATGTCGTCGAGCTCGTGAATGTCCTTAAGGTTGCAGAATATGCTGTCGGCGTCTGCCATGTTCTTGTCGATGTCGTCGAAGTCGGCAAGCAGCAGCTGTCCCCAGCCGTAGAAGTGGTCGAGCGTCTCGTTGATGCCCGTACACTTCGTGAACGACTTGTGTATGTCGCAGATGAGCTTTATAGGGTCGGCTGGTTTGAGGTCGGTATGCTGGCGGAAGAGGTCGCTGATAGTGATGTAGGCTGGGCTCCATACGGGCTGACCCGCAATACGTGCAAGGTGCTCGTTGAGGAACAGAGCGGCGCGCTTGTTCGGGAACACCACGGCGATGCGCGAGAGGTCGGTGCCGTACTTGCCGATTATATCTTCTGCGACATATTCTAAGAATGTCTTGTTCATGTTGTTTTCCTTTTTTTGTTAAACTTCAACGATGTTGTCCGAATAGACGTACCAGAGGTAGCCCTTCACGTCGGTGTAGCCCATGTCGTGTGTGAGCGATATGTAGCGCCGCACCTGGTCGGTGTGCTCGGGCTGCGGCTTGCCGAACTTGAAGTCGACGATCTGCACCTCGTCGCCGCGCTTCATCACGCGGTCGGGGCGGTGCTCCGTCAGCTTGTCGGTGTGTGGGTCGTAGCTTAGGATGGAACACTCGTTAAAGAGCGTCCAGCCGCCCCCAAACCACTCCTTCACCTTTGGGTTAGAGAAGCGCTTGTGCAGCATGTTCTTCAGTTTGTTCGGCGTGATGACGCTCTCGTCGAACAGACCTTCCATCTCCATGTCGTGCAGACAGCTGTCTACGTCGTCGGCTGTCTCGATGTTCGAGAACAGATAGTGGAGCAGCAGACCCGTCTTGATGTACGACTGCTGCTCGGCCTGCTCGTCGTCAGCCTCGTCGTTGATGAAGTCGCGACTCTTGTTGCTCTGCTTGAACTCTACGTTAGAGGCGTAGGTCTTCATCGGCAGCAGGATGTTCTCTACGTGCGGCGTGAAGATGTTCGGCTCCTCAGCCTTTTTCTTCTCCTTGGTGGTGTCTATCTCGCCATATGTCAGGGTGATATGTTGAGATGGTGAGGTGGTGAGATTGGTTGGTGCACTTGAGACAAGTGCACCCCCTGAGAGATTGTGAGATGGTGAAGTGGTGAGATCGCCATCGAGCGAACAGTCGGGCAGCTGCATGTCGCTTATCGCTTGCTCTATCACGTACGAACGCAGCGATGTGTTGCCGCGGCGTGCGAAAACAATGAGGCTGCGCTCGGCGCGGGTGAACGCTACGTAGAGCAGGTTGAGGTTGTCTACGCAGTTCTGCAGATGCTCCACGATGTAGTCGCGCTCGTATATAGTGCCCATCATCTGCTTTGCGCTGAAGTCTACCGGCACAAGCGGCAGCTCGTTGAACGGAGCCTCCGTAGGCTCGCACCATATAGTGTTGGTCTTCTCCATGCGCCAGTCGCAGAACGGAATGATGACGTGCTTGAACTCCAAGCCCTTACTCTTGTGTATGGTGATAAGGCGAATGCCGTCGATAGAGCGTGCCTGGATGGTGTTCGACGCGAAGTTCTCGTTCCACTCCTCAACGAAGTCGTCGAGTGTGGCTGTGTTTGAGGTGAGGAAACTCGTGAGGCAGTCGAAGAAAGCGTATACGTAGGCGTCTTCGCCCACGATGCGCTCAAGACTGAATATCTTGTAAAGACGTTCGGCAAGTTCGTAGATAGGCATCACGAGCAGTTCGTCGCTGTGGTCGCGGTAGCTGGCAGGCAACGCTTCCTCTACGCCCTCCTCGGTAGAAACCATGCGGTTGGCAGCTTCGAGGTCTACGCCCTTCACCTTCGTGAGGTAAGCTTTTGCGATGTACGCCCTTGTCAGCTTGTCGTCCTGGTGCGTCAGCGAGTGCATCGCCGCTACGAGGATGTTCAGCGCCGTAGAGTTGTCGAGACGGAAAGCCTCGTCAGACACAATCTTCAGTTCGGGACGCACACAGGCGAAGTGCTCCGCAATCTGCTGTATGGTGTTGTTGGAGCGCACGATGATGGCTATGTCCGACGGGTCGGCGCCGAGTTCTATCAGATGGTCTACTGTCTCGACCGTCTTGTTCAGCGTGATGTCGGTGTAGTCGTCCTGCGGAAGCAGTTCGATATGTACGTATCCGGAGTCCTCGCGCTTGTCGGGCACCTGTTGGCACACGTCGGCATACGCACTCTTCAGCTGTTCGGCAAGCTGCATGTCGTCCTCGCCGCAGCACTCCTTAAGATCATTGAACTCTATCTCGGCGGCACGCTCGAAGAAAGCGTTGTTGAAGTTGATGACGCGGCGCGACGAACGGTAGTTGTGCGTCAGCGTGCGTATGTCGAGCATGTCGCTCACCTGCGGAAACTCGCCCTTGATGTTGTTCAGCATACGCCAGTCGCCCGAACGCCAGCGGTAGATGCTCTGCTTCACGTCGCCCACAATCAGGTTGCCGTGCTCTTCGCTGTGGCTCATGCATTCCTCGAGCAGCACCTTGAAGTTCTGCCATTGCACGGTGCTCGTGTCCTGAAACTCGTCGATCATAACGTTCTCCAGATGCGAGCCTATCTTCTCGAAGATAAACGGCGAGTCGGTGTCCTTGATGAGCGAATGGAGTAGGGTGTGGGTGTCGCTGAGCAGGAAGCGGTTTGCCTCGACGTTCATCTCGCGCACCTTCCGCTCAATGCTGTTGAGCAGGCGCAGCTGGTTGAGATGCTTCAGCGTGAGCACCGCCGATGCGTACATCTTCCAGTTGCTCTTGCGCGTAGATTCTGCCTTTTCGAGAAGCGGCACGATGGTCTCCTCGGCGAAGTGGCGCAGCGATTGCGGCGCACTCTTCTTCGTCCAGCAGTCGGCAGAGGCTTCGTCGAGCGCCTTCTGCACTCTGCCCGTGATGATGCTCTCGTCGTATTGTCCGTTCTGCAGTTTGATGAAGTAGCCGGCAGGTCCCGACTTGCCGTAGCTAAGGTCGGCGATGTCAACGCCTTCCGTTTCGAGCGCCTCGAAGAACTCCGCCGCAACGCTTTTCAGTTCCTCTTCGGCTTCGTCGCGTATGGTTCTGATGCGCTTGGTGTACTGCTCGAAGAAGCCCTTCTCGTGCAGCAATGTGTTAAGCTCCTTACTCTTTGTCTTGTAGAACTCGCGGAAGATGTTCTCGCCGAACGACTTTATGTAGCCGATGACGTTCCAGTTCTTATCATCGTCGATGTTCTCCTTTATATAACCGAGAATCCACTTCAGTAGCTCGTCCTTTTCGCCCAGTTCGTCGATCATCTCGTCTACGGCGATGCTCTCAATCTGTCGGTCGTTAAGCTCGATGCGCAGGTTGGCGGTGAGGTCGAGTTCGCGTGCAAGATTGCGCAGCACGCTCTGGAAGAACGAGTCGATGGTCTCGATGCGGAAGTAGCTGTAGTTGTGTACGATATTAAAAAGAGCGATCTTGGCGCGATCGGACATAAACTGTTCGGTCACACCAAGTTCGCTCTTTATCTTTTCTATATAATCCTTCGACTTCGGGAGCTGCTTCCATATACCATAAAGCTGACTGAGGATACGTGTCTTCATCTCCTCAGTAGCTTTGTTCGTAAACGTAACAGCGAGTGTCGAACGGAAACTCATCGGGTTCTTGATGAGCAGTTTTATGTATTCTACGGATAGCGTGAATGTCTTTCCGCTACCCGCACTTGCTTTGTATACGGTAAGTGCTTTCTCTTCTGTCGGTGTCATAATGGATTGTTAGTCAATACGTGTGATAGTCATGGCGATGTCCTCAGTAGGACGGTCGGCACGGTCGGTGTCGACGTTCTGTATAGCGTCTACAACGTCCAGTCCTTCCTCTACCTCTCCGAACACGGTGTACTCGCCATCGAGGAACGGAGTGCCGCCAACTGTTGTGTAAGCCTCCATCTGCTCTGCGCTGAAGCCAACGGGATTCTGCTTGCATATCTCCTTCGCCTCTTTCATAAGGCGCTCCTGCATCTCCTGCAGTCCGGCGCGGTCGCGGTTCTTGCGCATCTCCATAATCTCCTTCTTGTAGTAGGTCACAAGGTCGTTGAAGGTGATGGTCTCCTGGTTCTGCTTCATCTGCTTCTCCATCTGTTTGAGCTGTCCCTGGTTGTACTTCTCGCCGAGCACGATGTAGAACTGGCTGCCGCTCGACTCCTTGTTGGGGTTCACCTCGTCGCCTAAGCGTGCTGCAGCAAGAGCGCCGCGCTTGTGGAAGTGTGTAGGTGTGAACTCAGCCTCTATAGTGTAGTCGGGTCCGCCTGCACCAAGCTGCTTGCCCTTTGGCGCATTCTTGCTGTCGGGGTCGCCGCCTTGCACCATGAAGTCCTTGATGACGCGATGGAACAGCGTTCCGTTGTAGAAACCCTCTTCAACGAGCTTCAGCATATTGTCACGATGTTTCGGGGTGTCGTCGTAGAGGCGCACGATGATGTCGCCCTTCGGTGTCTCGATCTTTATCTTTGCCATTGTTATAATATATATGTATATGATTAATTGTTTATACTTGTGAGTTTTGTTGTCAGTATTTGTGAGATTTGCCGTCTCTATGCATTGGAGATTAATATGCAAAATTAATTATTATTTCTGTGAATGGCAAACAAACTGGGCATAATAAAAAGATGTGTTATAAGTAAGTGAATAGCAGGATATTTCATTACAAATAAAAAAGTTTATATTTTTTCGGAAAAATAGTTCTATGTAAAAATAAAAGTATACCTTTGTAAACAATTTGATTAAATAAAACTAATTTGTTATGGTTAAAATCACTTTTCCTGATGGTTCTGTTCGTGAGTATGAACAGGGCGTGACGGGGTTACAAATCGCCGAGAGCATTTCGCCGGCTCTCGCTCGCAACGTTGTATCTTGCGGTGTCAATGGCGAAACCGTTGAACTCAACCGTCCTATCAACGAGGATGCAACTATCGCTCTTTACAAGTTTGAGGACGAGGAAGGCAAACACACTTTCTGGCACACTTCTGCTCACCTCTTGGCTGAGGCGCTGAAGGAACTCTATCCTGGCATTCAGTTCGGCTTTGGTCCGGCTGTGGAGAATGGTTTCTTCTACGACGTTATGCCGAAGCAGGGCGATGTTATCAGTGAGAACGACTTCCCCAAGATTGAGGCTAAGATGAAGGAACTCGCAAAGAAGAACGAAGCTGTCGTTCGTCGCGAAGTGTCAAAGGCTGAGGCTCTCGCAGAGTTCAAGGCTGATGGTCAGGAGTACAAGTGCGAGCATATCGAGGAAGACCTCGAGGATGGCACAATTTCTACATACACACAGGGCAACTTCACCGACCTTTGCCGTGGTCCGCACTTGATGAATACTGGTGCTATCAAGGCTGTGAAGATTACAAGCGTAGCAGGTGCGTTCTGGCGTGGCGATGCAAAGCGCGACCAGATGACACGTATCTACGGTATCTCGTTCCCGAAAAAGTCGATGCTCGACGAGTATCTCCTCATGCTTGAGGAGGCTAAGAAGCGCGACCACCGCAAGATTGGTAAGGAGATGGAACTCTTCATGTTCTCTGACCGTGTAGGTAAGGGTCTGCCTATCTGGCTTGCTAAGGGTACACAGTTGCGTCTGCGCTTGCAGGAGATGCTCCGCAAGATGCTTAAGCCGTACAACTACGAGGAGGTTATCACTCCGGGTATCGGCGGTAAGAGCCTTTACGTAACATCGGGTCACTACGCTCACTACGGCAAGGACGCTTTCCAGCCTATCCACACACCGGAGGAGGACGAGGAGTATATGCTCAAGCCGATGAACTGTCCGCACCACTGTGAGGTGTTCGCACGCAAGCCGCGTTCGTACAAGGATCTGCCGTTGCGCATCGCAGAGTTCGGTACCGTATTCCGCTACGAGAAGAGTGGCGAGCTTCACGGCTTGACACGTGTTCGTACCTTCACTCAGGACGATGCTCACATCTTCGTGCGCCCAGAGCAGGTAAAGCAGGAGTTTGAGAACATCATCGACATCATCCTTAAGGTGTTCCGCATCTTTGGTTTCGAGAACTACGAGGCACAGATTTCACTTCACGACCCGAAGGATACTGAGAAGTACATCGGTAGCGAGGAGATTTGGGCAGAGAGCGAGAACGCTATCCGCGAGGCTTGCCGTGAGAAGGGTCTTGAGACTCACGAGGAAGTAGGCGAGGCTGCGTTCTACGGTCCGAAGCTCGACTTCATGGTGAAGGACGCTATCGGCAGACGTTGGCAGCTTGGTACAATTCAGGTTGACTACAACTTGCCGCAGCGCTTCAAGCTCGAGTATACTGCAGAGGACAACTCTAAGCAGACACCGGTTATGATTCACCGCGCTCCGTTCGGTTCGCTCGAACGCTTCACAGCCGTTCTTATCGAGCACACAGCAGGTCACTTCCCGTTGTGGCTCATCCCTGATCAGGTGGCTATCCTCCCGATTTCGGAGAAGTACAACGACTACGCTCGCGAGGTGAAGACATTCTTCGACAAGGCTGGCGTACGCGCACTCATCGACGACCGCAACGAGAAGATTGGCCGCAAGATTCGCGACAACGAGCTCAAGCGTGTTCCGTACATGGTTGTAGTTGGCGAGAAGGAGGCTGCAGAGGGTCTCGTTTCTATGCGTAAGCAGGGTGGTGGTGAGCAGGCTACCATGACTAAGGAAGAGTTTGCAAAGCGCATCTGCGACGAGGTTGCAGAGCAGCTGAAGCTTGCTGAGGATTAAACTACGTAGGAGTCTACGGCATCCTTGCCGTGGACATGTGGTATGAGAAAGATTGCTCACACCTCCTATGCTATAATTTATCAATGCCCATTAATCAGATTTCATTGTCTGACTAATGGGCATTTCTTTTGTCGCTTTTTCAAGCGAAGTTGAGGTGTTGAGATGTTGAGGTGTTGAGATGGTGAGTGTTGTAAGATGTTGAGGTGTTGAGATGTTGAGGTGAATAAAAATGGGGCAAATCTTTGCTATTTCGCATATAATAACTAATTTTGTACTTATGAGTGAACCATTAGCTGAAAGAATGCGCCCGCGCTCGTTCGACGATTATGTCGGACAGCAGCATTTAGTGGGCAAGGATGCCGTCCTGCGCAAAATGATTGAGAGCGGACGCGTGTCCTCCTTTATATTGTGGGGACCGCCCGGAGTGGGCAAAACAACTCTCGCACAGATTATTTCGCATCGTCTTGAGACACCGTTCTACACGCTTAGTGCCGTGACGAGTGGTGTTAAGGATGTGCGCGACGTGATAGAGCGTGCCAAGAGCGGACGCTTCTTCAATTCGGCTTCGCCTATTCTCTTCATCGACGAGATTCACCGTTTCAGCAAGTCGCAGCAGGATTCGCTGCTCGGCGCTGTGGAGCGGGGCATCGTCACGCTCATAGGTGCCACCACAGAGAACCCGTCGTTCGAGGTGATACGCCCGTTGCTCTCGCGCTGTCAGCTGTATGTCTTGAAACCTTTGGAGAAGGAAGACCTGCTGCAACTGCTCAACCGCGCAGTTACAACCGACGTTGAACTCTCGAAGCTTAATATCCAGCTGAAGCAGACCGACGCCTTGCTGCGCTATAGCGGTGGCGACGCCCGCAAGTTGCTCAATATTCTACAGCTTGTTGTCGAGTCGGGTCCAGGCGATCAGATAGTGATAGATGACGAAATGGTTGTGGCGTGTCTGCAGCAGAACCCGCTTGCATATGATAAGGAGGGCGAGATGCACTATGACATCATATCGGCGTTCATAAAGAGTATACGCGGAAGCGACCCTGACGGCGCACTCTACTGGATGGCGCGCATGATAGAGGGTGGGGAAGACCCGCAGTTCATAGCCCGTCGCCTCGTCATTAGTGCGGCTGAGGATATCGGACTCGCCAACCCCAATGCACTTCTGCTTGCTAACGCCGCCTTCGATGCGGTGATGAAGATTGGTTGGCCCGAAGGACGCATACCGCTGGCTGAGGCTGTGGTATATCTTGCTACAAGTCCGAAGAGCAACTCGGCGTATCTCGGCATCAATCACGCCTTGGAGATTGTGCGTCAGACTGGCAACCAGCCCGTTCCGCTCCATCTGCGCAATGCTCCGACGAAGTTGATGAAGGACCTCGGCTACAGCGATGGCTACAAGTATTCGCACGACTATCCCAACCACTTCGCGCCGCAACAGTATATGCCCGACGCGCTCAAGGACACACGCATTTGGCAGCCGCAACACACGCCCATTGAGGAGCGCCAGTATCAGCACATGCTCCAATGTTGGGGCGATAAGTATAAGAACTAAGGATGAAATCAAAGGAAAGATATAATCCAACCAATAATTTTACAGGAATATGAAGATTGTAGTATTAGATGGTCAGGGCGTCAACCCTGGCGATATCTCTTGGAATAGAATTGAAGAACTCGGCGAACTTACCGTTTATCCGCGCACTGCGCCAGAAGAAGTGCTGCAGCATGTGGGCGACGCAGAGATTGCGCTTACTAACAAGACGGTATTCGACGCCGACATCATAGCACAGCTTAAGAACACGAAGTATATCGGCGTGCTTGCCACAGGCTACAACGTGGTAGACACAAAGGCGGCACGCGAGCGTGGCATCGTTGTGACGAACATTCCGGCGTACAGCACAGACAGCGTTGCACAGATGGTGTTCGCCCACTTGCTCAATGTCTCTAACCATGTAGACCACTATGCAGAGGAGACACGCAACGGCGTATGGAGCCGTTGTCTCGACTTCTGCTACTGGAACACACCGCTCTTCGAGCTTGCCGGCAAGACTCTCGGCGTTGTCGGACTCGGACATATCGGTATGAAGGTGGCGCAGATAGCGCAGGCTTTCGGAATGAATGTGCTTGCCTACACAAGCAAGAGTCCCGACCAGCTGCCCGAATGGATTCGCAAGACTACGCTCGACGGACTCCTTGGCGCTTCTGATGTCGTGTCGCTGCATTGTCCGCTAACAGACACAACGCGCGAGCTGATGAACAGCGCTTCTATCGAGAAGATGCGCGACGGCGCGATACTTATCAACACCGGTCGCGGACCGCTCGTGAACGAGGCTGATGTTGCCGACGCACTTGCTTCGGGAAAGCTCGGCGCCTACTGTGCCGACGTGCTCTCAAGCGAACCGCCATCGGCGTCTAACCCGCTTATCGGTGTGCCTAACGCATTCATCACGCCGCACGTGGCTTGGGCTACGCTCGAGGCTCGTCTGCGCTTGATGGACATCGCCGTATGCAACATCAAGTCGTTCCTCGCAGGATCACCCACTAACGTTGTAAACTAAGAATGATGCCTACAGAAGATATCTACCAGCCCTTGCTCAATGTCATCGAGTTTCTCGGTACCTTCGCATTCGCCATCTCCGGCATCCGCCATGCCGCAGCCAAGCGCTTCGACTGGTTCGGCGGCTTCGTCTGTGGCGTTGCCGTAGCTATCGGCGGCGGCACGCTGCGCGACATAATGCTCGGCGTAACGCCGTTCTGGATGACATCATCCATATACCTCATCTGTACGTTCATGGCGCAGATGTTCGTCATCGTCTTCGCGCGATCGCTGAAGCGACTCGACAACACGTGGTTCTTCTTCGACACGCTCGGCCTTGCGCTATTCACCGTGGCAGGCTTGCAGAAGACGCTCGACTGCGGTCATGCTTTCTGGGTGGCAATCATCATGGGCACCATCACCGGTTCAGCTGGTGGTGTGATACGTGACGTGCTTCTGAACAACGTGCCCGTAATCTTCCAAAAGGAGATATACGCTATGGCGAGCATCATCGGCGGACTTGCTTATTGGGCGCTCGTAGAGCTTGGTTGCGACATGACAATCTCCGTCATCATCGCCTTCCTTCTCATCGTAGTCATACGCATCCTCGCCGTGAAGTATCACATCTCGCTGCCCGTGCTGCGGGGAGAGGAATAAGCATTACATATTATTATATAAAGATAAAGCCCGACAACATGGAGCAGACACTCCGTGTTGTCGGGCTTTTTATTGTTTGTGTAGCGGAGTCCTTAAGGCTCCGCTACAGACTTGTCACATGATTTGCTAAATAAGATTTGCCGAATTGTCGCCAATCTTACTTGATAAGGTCAACCGAACGCTTCAGGAACGAGTCGAGTGCCGCACCCTTCAGCATGCCGTTCTGCAGCAATGCGAGGTCGATGAGCTGATGAACCACCTTGTTGCCGGCAGCGTATGCGGCGATGATGCCGTTCTTCTTTGTGCTCTGCTCCTCAATAGACTGCTCCGTCTTCTTAAGGTCGTCCTTCTCCTCCTGCGAGATTTCCTCAGGCTTCTTGCCGTTCTGACTCTGGTGCAAAGCAGCGAGGCGTGCTTCGAGACCCTTCAGTTCGCTCTCTACCGGCTGCAGCTCTGCTGCGCATGCTGTCTTGCCGTCCTCGAGCACCTGCTTGATGAGCGGGTGATCGCTGTTGAGCACGAGGTTGAACGCATCAGGCATCTGTGCGTAGAACGCCATGCCAGCCTGGAACTTGCTTGCCTCCTTCATACGGCGCATATACTCGCTCTGTGTGATGATCACCGGCAGCGTCTGCTCGCCGAGAGCCTGCACGTCTACGTAGAACTCTGTCTTCTCCATCTTCGGCAGCTGTGAGCGGAACGCCTGCTCAAGGTTGGTACGCTCGTCCTTAGCGAGTTCGCTCTCCTTCTTGTCCTCCTTCTGTATGAGGCGATCTATGATGTCGGCGTCCACACGCGAGAAGCGAGTCTTCTCAAGCTTTTGCTCGAGCATCGAAACCATCGGGTTGTCGAGCTGTCCGTCGAGCAGCAATACGCTGTAGCCCTTAGCCTTGGCTGCCTCGATGTAGCTGTACTCGCCCTCTTTGTCGTTGGCGTAGAGATAGACGAGGTTGCCTTCCTTGTCGGTCTGGTTGTCCTTGATGAGCGTCTTGTATTCGTCGTATGTGAAGTATTTGCCGTCTACGTCCTTCAGCAGCGCGAAGTCCTTAGCGCGGTCGTAGAAGTCTTCCTGCGAGAGCATACCGTAGTTGATGAAAATCTTCAGGTCGTCCCACTTCTCCTCATAGTCCTTGCGGTTCTCCTTGAAGATAGCTGCGAGACGGTCTGCCACCTTCTTTGTGATGTACTTCGAGATCTTCTTCACGTTGGCGTCGCTCTGCAGATAAGAACGGCTCACGTTCAGCGGAATATCCGGCGAGTCGATAACACCGTGGAGCAGGGTGAGGAACTCGGGCACGATGCCTTCCACCTGGTCGGTTACGAACACCTGGTTGCAGTAGAGCTGAATCTTGTTGCGCTGCAGCTCGATGTTCGACTTGATACGTGGGAAGTAGAGAATGCCGGTGAGGTTGAACGGATAGTCGACATTGAGGTGAATCCAGAACAGCGGCTCGTCCTGCATCGGGTAGAGTGTGCGGTAGAACGACTTGTAGTCTTCGTCCTTCAGCGTGCTCGGCGCCTTTGTCCAAAGCGGCTCAACGTTGTTGATGATGTTGTCCTCGTCTGTCTCCTGCTGCTTGCCGTCCTTCCACTCGGTCTTCTTGCCGAATGCAACGGGCACAGCCATGAACTTGCAGTACTTGTTCAGTAGCTCCTCAATCTTCTGCTTTTCGAGGAATTCCTTGCAGTCGTCATCGATGTGCAGCACGATGTCCGAACCGCGGTCTGCCTTTTCCACGTCCTCAATCTCGAACTCTGGGCTGCCGTCGCAGCTCCACTTCACGGCCTTTGCGCCCTCTTTGTAGCTGCGTGTGATGATGTCAACCTTCTTGCTCACCATGAACGACGAGTAGAAGCCGAGGCCGAAGTGTCCGATGATAGCATTGGCGTTGTCCTTGTACTTGTCGAGGAAGTCGGTAACGCCAGAGAATGCGATCTGGTTGATATATTTGTTAATCTCCTCCTCTGTCATGCCGATGCCTCGGTCGCTGATGGTCAGCGTTCCTTTCTCGGTGTCGAGGCTTACACGCACGGTGAGGTCGCCCAGTTCGCCCTTGAAGTCGCCGCGTTCAGCAAGCGTCTTCAACTTCTGTGTAGCGTCGACGGCGTTAGACACCATCTCGCGGAGGAAAATCTCATGGTCTGAATAAAGAAACTTCTTGATGACAGGGAAGATGTTCTCTGTCGTTACTCCAATATTGCCTTTCTGTGCCATAGTATGAATTTGTATTTTTACTTTTAAGTTTTGTTTTTCTGATTTATAATCATAAACTCTTATTACAAATAGTGTGCCATTGCGACAGAAAGGCTCAAATTATGGGTAAACCAGGGCTATACAGACAGTTTTTAGTGTGAAGTGTGCCAAAAGTTGTCATTGCTTTCAGAATTTTACATATCTGAGTACGCTACGGATATGTCCATTTTTAAATGTTTTTAGCTTTTTGTCTTTTTACTTTTATATGCAAATATTGTTTTGAAAACTTCCGCGAAAAAACTCATTATAGAAAAGTCAGAAGCGTAAAACGAGCGTTTTTGTGGTTCAGCGCAGCGAAAAATCTGCAAAAATCGAGACTTTTCAACCTAAAACGATAGGTTTTGCAAACTTTTCGTGAGACTTTACAATATAAAACGTGAGACTTTACCCGGTAAAAGCATAGCTTTTACATGGTAAAGTCTCACGATAAGTTTGGTTTTACATAAGAAAAAATTGCACACTTTAGCGTTTATCGCCGCAAGGTGTTGTAAACCATATGTTTACGGCTGCACGCTCAAAACTCGCGAAAAACCGACAACGTATTTTGTTTTTGATTTTGCGGGCACTCCTGAGCGGTTAAAATGTGCAAATATCGTCTTGGCAAAAAGTATGCCAATAAAATGAAAGAGTTACGGCAGGTATGCTGTAGCCTCCTACTGATTATCCGTCGATTTCAGAAAGTTCGAGCCAGCGCATCTCTTTCTCCTCCAGCTCGTCTTTCACGAGCGGCAGACGCTTGCTCTTTTCTGTCAGTTCGTCGATGGAGAGCGTGCCGCTGCATAGTGCCACTTCGATGGTCTTCTGCTCCTTTTCGAGCGCAGCAATCTCCTTCTCAAGGTGTTCGAACTCGCACTTCTCCTTGTATGTCTTCTTGCGTCGTTGCTCGCCTACGAATTCGCGCTTCTCCTTCTTTTCCGAGTCGGCAGCGTTGTTCTTGCTCTCGGCAAGTTCCTTCGGTTTCAACGACTCCCACTCGCGGAACTGTGTGTAGTTGCCGGGGAAGTCCTTTATCTCGCCTTCGCCGCGGAACACGAGCAGGTGATCTACAATCTTGTCCATGAAGAAGCGGTCGTGCGACACGATTATCACGCAGCCGGGGAAGTCCTGCAGATACTCCTCAAGCACCTCGAGCGTCTGTATGTCGAGGTCGTTGGTAGGCTCGTCGAGCACGAGGAAGTTGGGGTTGCGCATCAGCACCGTGCACAGATAGAGCTTGCGACGCTCGCCGCCGGAGAGCTTGTAGACGTAGTCGTACTGCTGCTCGGGCGTAAAGAGGAAGTGCTGCAGAAGCTGCGTTGCGGTGATGTGTTTGCCGCCGCCGTAGTCGATGTAGTCGGCGATGTCGGCTATCACGTCGATGACGCGCTGGTCGTCGCGGAACTTCATTCCGTCTTGCGAGAAGTAGCCGAAGCGCACGGTGTCGCCCACGTCGAAGCGTCCGCTGTCGGGCGCCACTTCGCCGAGCAACATCTTTATGAATGTAGACTTGCCCGTGCCGTTGTTGCCCACGATGCCCATCTTCTCGAAGCGCTGGAAGTTGTAGTAGAAGTCCTTCAGTATCACCTTCTCGTCGAACGCTTTCGAGACGTACTGGCACTCGAATATCTTCGAACCGATGTACACGTTCTTCGACTTCAGGCGCATCTGTCGCTCCTCGATGCGCTGCTTCGCCTTGCTCTCAAGGTCGTAGAACGCCTCCTCGCGGTAGCGTGCCTTGTGTCCGCGTGCCTGCGGCTGGCGGCGCATCCACTCGAGTTCGCGGCGGTAGAGGTTGTTGGCGCGCTCTATCTCGGCGCGTGTGGCGTCGATGCGCTCCTGACGTTTCTCCATGTAGTACTGGAAGTTGCCGCGATATGAATAGACGGTATGGTTGTCGAGTTCGAGAATGATGTTGCAGACACGGTCGAGGAAGTAGCGGTCGTGCGTCACCATGAGCAGCGTCTTGTTGCCGCGCTGCAGATAGCCCTCAAGCCATTCTATCATCTCGAGGTCGAGGTGGTTTGTAGGCTCGTCGAGGATGAGCAGGTCGGGCTCGGTGATGAGCACGTTGGCGAGCGCGATGCGCTTCTGCTGTCCGCCGCTGAGCTGGCCCATAGGCTGCGTGAGGTCGGTGATGTGCAGCTGCGTGAGTATCTGCTTAGCCTTCAATATGCGGTCGGGGTCGCCCTGATGGTTGAAGCAAGCGTCGAGCACCGATTCCTCGGGGTCGAACTTTGGCTGCTGTTCGAGAAAGCCGACCTTGATGTCGCGGCGGAAGATGATGCTGCCCGAGTCGACACTCTCCTTGCCCGAGAGCAGCGAGAGCAGGGTAGACTTGCCCGTGCCGTTCTTGGCTATCAGACCTACGTGCTGGCCTTCGGCTATAGAGAACGAGATGTTCTCGAACAGAACGTGCGCACCGAATGCTTTCGATATGTTTTGAACGTCAAGTAATGGAGTCATTTATTCTGCGTCTTTAATTTCGTTCAGTATGTTTCCAATGTAGTCGAGCACCTCGTCACGGCCGGTTTTCTTCTCCGAACTGGTGATGAAGTAGGGCGGCAGCTCCTCCCACTGCTCCTTAAGCGAGTTCATCCACTTCGCTGCGTTCTGCTTGGCACGCACAGGTCCGAGCTTGTCGGCCTTGGTGAAGATGATGGAGAAGGGCACCGAGCTCTCGCCGAGCCAGTTGATGAAGTCGGTATCTATCTTCATCGGGTCGTGGCGGATGTCGATGAGCACGAAGGTGTTCACCAGTTGTTGGCGTTGCAGAATGTACGATGTAATCATCTGGTCGAGCTTCTTCTGCACCGTCTTCGAACGCTTTGCGAAACCGTAGCCCGGAAGGTCTACCAGATACCAGTCGTTGTTGATGATGAAGTGATTGATGAGCAGAGTCTTGCCCGGTGTGGCAGATGTCTTTGCAAGGCCCTTGTGGTTGCAGAGCATATTGATAAGACTCGACTTGCCTACGTTAGAGCGTCCGATGAACGCGAATTCGGGCTTTGTGTCTTTAGGACACTGGCTCACGGTGGCAGCCGATATCGTGAATTCTGATTTCTTTATATCCATATTCTATGTGTTTCGTTTTTAGTGAATGAATTGTTATTCGTATTGCATTGTCTGCGTCGTGTGTATTATTCGTAACGCATTGAACGTGCGGGGTGGATGTGCGAGATGAGGTAGCTCGGAGCTATGAGCACCACGATGGCTATTAGCATTGTGGCTACGTTGAGCGCCACGACGAACAGCCAGTTTATCTCCACCGGAACGGTGTCGACGTAGTAGGTTGCGGGGTCGAGCTTAGCAAAGCCGGTGAAGTGTTGCAGTATGACAAGACCCAAGCCCAACAAGTTGCCCCAAAGCAGGCCCTTGCCGATGATGAAGGCGGCGAACCAAAGGAACGTGTGGCGCACCGTCTTGTTGCGTGCGCCGAGCGCCTTGAGTATACCGATCATCGTTGTACGCTCAAGTATGATGATGAGCAGACCGGATATCATTGTGACAACGGCTACGGCGGTCATGATGGCGAGGATTATCCACACGTTGAGGTCGAGAAGGTCGAGCCATGAGAATATCTGCGGCGACAACTCGCGTATCGTTTTCGACGAGTAGGTAGCGCCGTTGCAGTCCATTGTGCGGTTCACTTTCTTCACGATGATGTGCTCCGTGTCGTCGAGCTTGCTGAAGTCGGCTACGGTAAGTTCGGCTCCCGACACCTGACCGGGACTGAAGTTGTTCAGCTTAACGGCTGTATACAAGTCGCAGAAGCAGATAGCGTTGTCGTATTGCGAGAGGTTGGTCTCGTAGACGCCCGTGATGTTGAAGCGGCGCGCTCTCACTCCGTTCTCGTCAATGAAGTAGGCGAAGATGCGGTCGCCGCACTTTGTCTGCAGCTTGTCTGCCATCGACTTCGATATGAGAATCTTGTTGCCGCTCTTCTCACCAGAGAACTGCGGTATGTAGCCTTCCACCATGTTGCTGTGGATGAACGTGGTGTCGAAGGCTTCGTCAACGCCCTTGAATGCAACTCCAAGGAAGTCGTTGTCGGTCTTCAGTATGCCTTGCTTCATGGCGAAACGCTGCACATGGCTCACGCCGTCAATGTGTTTCAGCACATTTACCATCGAGTCGTTGATAACGATAGGTTGGTCGGTGGCTGATGTCTGCAACGCATAGAAGTTGGCTATCTGTATATGACTGCCGAAGCCTACAACCTTGTCGCGTATGGTATGCTTGAAGCCAAGCACTACGCACACGCTGATAATCATCACAGCCAGTCCGATTGCTACGCCCATCGTGGCTATGCGTATAGCGGGCTTCGACACCTTTTGGCGGTCGCTTATCTGGTTGGAGTATATGCGGCGGGCTACGAAAAGCGGAAAGTTCATAGTCTTCTGTTTGGTAGTTAAAAAATAAGGAGCTAAGAAGTTGAGCCGTTGTTATGGCTTGTTGTATCTGCCGTAAAAACAATGGGCTTAACTTCTTAACTCCTCAATTCTTATGTTCTATAGTCTTAATATCTAAATATATTTATTTCTGAATGTTCTTGATGCTCCGATTAACATGGATGTATTAATCGTTGCTGTCCACTCTACCTGGATATGCCTCAAGAGCCTTGCGCAGAACGATGAGTGCACGCTCAAGGTCTTCCTTCTTCAGCACGTAGGCGATGCGCACCTGATTGATGCCTGCACCCGGTGTGGTGTAGAAGCCTGCGGCAGGAGCCATCATGACGGTCTCGCCCTCGTACTGGAACTCCTCAAGACACCAGCGGCAGAATTTCTCGCTGTCGTCTACAGGCAACTTGGCTACGGTGTAGAAGGCGCCCATAGGTATCGGCGAGTAGACGCCCGGTATGCGGTTGAGACCGTCGATGAGACACTTGCGGCGCTCTACGTATTCCTCGTAAACGTCGCGGTAGTAGTCCTCGGGCGCATCAAGCGATGCCTCGGCTACTATCTGACCAAGCAGAGGAGGAGAGAGGCGCGCCTGGCACAGCTTCATTACGGCTGCACGCACCTGCGAGTTCTTCGTAATCAAGGCTCCGATGCGGATGCCGCACTCGCTGTAGCGCTTGGAAACGGAGTCGATAAGTATCACGTTGTCCTCGATTCCTTCAAGATGGCAGGCTGAGATGTAAGGCGAACCGGTGTAGATGTACTCACGATAAACCTCGTCCGAGAACAGATAAAGGTCGTACTTCTTCACCAAGTCGCGAATCTGGTTCATCTCGCGGCGTGTATAGAGATAGCCTGTAGGGTTGTTCGGGTTGCAAATCAGGATGGCACGTGTGCGCTCGTTGATGAGTTCCTCGAACTTCTCCACCTTAGGCAGCGAGAAGCCTTCCTCTATGGTTGTGGCGATTGTGCGAATCTTTGCGCCAGCCGAAATAGCAAAGGCCATATAGTTGGCGTAAGCTGGTTCAGGGATGATGATTTCGTCGCCCGGGTTAAGGCACGACATGAACGCGAAAAGCACCGCTTCAGAACCACCGGCTGTAATGATGATGTCGTCTGCCGACACATTAATATTAAAGCGCTTGTAATAACCGGTCAGTCGCTCGCGATAAGAATAGTAACCCTGCGACGGCGAATATTCGAGCACACTACGGTCGATGTGCTTCAATGCGTCGAGTCCTACTTGTGGAGTGGGCAGGTCGGGCTGTCCGATATTGAGGTGGTAGACTTTCACACCACGCTTTTTGGCGTCAACTGCCAAAGGCGCTAATTTGCGAATCGGCGATTCGGGCATTTCAAGTCCTCGTGTTGAGATTTCTGGCATTTGCGTATTTGTTTATTGTTATATTATTTCTTTGAGTATTATGCAAAGTTACGACAATTAGAAATAAGTGCAAAATTTTTATACCTAAAATTCTAATATTAGCCAAGTAAATGGTACACTCCTCCTGCGTATAGCTTGATAACACCTTTCAATTCGAGGCTGAACAAGAGTGCTGAGATGCTGCCAATAGGCAGTCCGGTCTGCACGGCGATGATGTTCAGTTGCAGGTCGTTGTTCTTTTGCAGCAGTTCTACTATGCGCGTTTCTTCGGCTGTCAGTTCGGGGAACAGTTGGCGTTCGATGCCTTTAGCCCGAGCTTCCTTTACTTTGTTATCCTGCTCCCATCCCATTGCGTTTACGAAATCTTCGGCGCAGGTTATCAAGGCTGCCTTGTTGTCGCGTATGAGTTTGTTGCAGCCTTCGCTGTATGGCGAATTTACATTGCCGGGAAAGGTGAAAACGTCGCGGGCGTAGCTTTGTGCGATGTCGGCTGTTATCAGACTGCCGCCGCGTGCCGCACTCTCCACCACGATTGTGGCGTCGGAAATGCCTGCTACGATGCGGTTGCGTCTCACGAAGTTCATCTTGTCGGGGTTTGTGTTCGTAAGAAATTCCGTCAGAAGTCCGCCGTGCGAGAGCATCTCTTTTGCTGTGTCACGATGGGCGGAAGGATAAAGCATGTCCAAGCCGTGTGCCAATACGCCTACCGTGTAGAACCCGTTCTTCAGAGCGTTACGGTGTGCGCAGATATCCACTCCATACGCCAGACCGCTCACGATGAGCACATCTGGGCAAAGCTCTTTAAGCGACCGGCAGAAGTTGTTGATGATATCTTGTCCGTAGGCTGTGCAATGGCGTGTGCCAACAACCGACACGATGCGACGCTGGTTGAGGTCGGCATTGCCGCGATAGAAAAGTACGATTGGAGCATCGTCGCAGTTGCGCATTCGTTCTGGATAATCGTCGCATGCCATCGTCAATGGACGGATGGCATGCGCGTTATCAAATTCTAATTCAGCTTCTGCACGATGCAGGGCTTCGGAAACATCGCTCAGCGCATTAATAAGGCGTGGAGAAGCGTCGCTGATAACGTCCTTGATGTTATTGCGGTTCTCCATAATAGCTGTTGCCGAACCGAGCTTGCGGTATAGTTGCAAGCAGGTGGCTGTATTGAAATAGCTAATGCGTGTTAATGCTATTGCGTAAAGTGTTTCCTGTGAAAAAGACATGTGTGTTCTTAATATCATTATATTATAATGCGTGCAATAATACGTTTTATGATATTATTGCACGCACTATTTAACATGCATGTATTACTGCCATGCGTGCATCTCTCCGAGGAAGAAGAGAAGTATGTAGCCGAGTACCAAACCGATAATACCCATTGTCAGACCGATCTTCATCATCTCGTTCTGCTTTACCAAACCAGTTGAGTGGGCGATAGCATTTGGAGGTGTAGAGATAGGCAGAGTCATTGCTACAGATGCTGCTACAGCGATACCGATAAGTACGGTAGGTGTGCCGCCGATGCTCTCAAGCGAGTTGCCCATACCCTTACATACAACGGTAAGGATTGGCACGAGGAGTGCTGCCGTTGCGGTGTTTGAGATGAAGTTTGAGAGAAGGTAGCAGATAATACCTGAAGCAAGCAGGATAACTACCGGCGACCATGAGCTGAACGGAATGCTCTTGATTACGTTCTCTGCGAGACCCGACTCGTTGAGTGCAAGTCCGAGTGCGAAACCACCGGCTACCATCCAGATAACGCTCCAGTTGATTTCCTCCAAGTCGCGTGCCTTGATTACGCCAGTGAATGCGAACACAACGATTGGCACCATGGCTACAGTGTTTGCACCTACACCGGTCCAGCGGTCGCAGATCCACAGCAATACAGTAACGATGAATGTTCCGGCAACTACCATTGTGCGCCAGTTGTGCTGTACTTCGCCTTCAATCTCAAGCTCGATGGTCTTCTTCTTGAACGGGAAGAACTTCTTGAGTAAGAACCAACCGATAAGGAGCAAAACGATCGTAAGCGGAAGCATGTACATCATCCATTCGCCGAAACCGATACCGAGGTTCAAGCCTGTTGGTGAGTTGAGATATTTCAGCGCGATTGCGTTAGGAGGTGTGCCGATAGGTGTTCCCATACCGCCGATGTTGGCAGCAACGGGGATTGACAGTGTGAGGGCTACACGTCCTTTGCCTTCAGGCGGAAGAGCTTTGAACACCGGTGCAAGGAATGTGAGCATCATCGCAGCTGTAGCGGTGTTGCTGACGAACATTGAGAATACGCCGGTGATGAGGATAAAGCCGAGGAGCACATTCTCGCTCTTGTTGCCAAAAGGCTTAAGCAGAGTGCGTGCCAGAAGCACGTCAAGTCCCGACTTTGTTGCTGCGATAGCGAGGATGAAACCGCCGAGGAAGAGGATGATGATTGGGTCGGCGAATGTAGCCATAAGAGCGCTATGGTCGAGCAGTTCTTCCTTTTCAATGCCTGAACGGAAGAAGTGGAACGCATTGTCGGATGTTGTGAACAGCAACAAGCCGATAAGCGATACGGATGTTGCCCAAGGCGAAATGGCTTCTGTTACCCACAGGATTGTTGCCAGTGCGAACACGGCGATAATGCGTTGCTGGATAACGGTGAGCCCTTCAATTCCGAAACTGCTTGTAGGTAGGTTCCAGAGCACAGTTGTGACAAGAACCGCTAAAGCGAAGAGTAGGGCGTTTTTCTTGCTAAAGTCTCCTTTGAGGAGGTTTCTTTTTTCTGTTGCCATAAAGTTTTAATAGGTTAGAATTATTTGTTTTTATAGTTATTAGTTATTCCGCAAAGTTAAGTAAAATAAATTCTCCGTCAAAACTTTTCTGAATAATTTATTTTAAAAGCTGTTAAGCCTCGGTTTATAGCATTCTTGTAATAGTCTATACAAACAAAAAGCCGCTCCATACAATGATGGAACGGCTCTTTATATTTATTTGCTATTGAATTAAACGTCATTCAATCTAATGGTATTGAATTATGTCTCTTCAAATTAGTCGTTATTGAATTTCTCGCGCGCCTTTCTCAGTATCTCTGACACGCTTGCAGCTTTCTTTGTAGATCGCTGCCACTGTTGCTTGCGCTCCTCGTAGTCGCGTCGTTGGCGTTCAAGAAAGTTGTCTGCCATAAATCTGCTTATTTGAATTTGCTGTATATGACAGTGATGTTGATGGCACCATTCTGATTCTCGCTTCCGCCAACCAGTTTTGTGCTTGAGATAGACATATCGTGTGTGAGGTTTGTCATTTCGCCTGACGTGTTGTAAGTCGGAGTGACCGGAATGATAACCACCTTATCCCAATCCTTGTTCTGCTTGTTCTCGTTCATGTAGCGTACCAGACTTCCGATGTTGTTAAACGTGTACTGGTTCGTCGTGCTGCTGTATGTAGCAAGGAACGATGTTTTGTAGTTGGCTACTTGCTTGTTCTCGAAGAACGAGTACATCTCAGCCTTCGGAATCATCAGCAGAGTGGTGGGGATATCGAGTGCATAATTGCTGTTCACAGTTGAATTGATGCGCGACAGACTAACCTTTGCAGTATTGATTGTGTCGTTCTCGTGACCTCTCATAATCTGCTCAATCGGAATTGTCATCTCTGTAAAGATTCCTGCAGGCGACTTTATGTAAGTGCAAGAGTTATCTTCGGCGAGTCGCTTGATGGCGGCCTTGTCGTTGATGATATTCGTTGTCTGCAACACTTCTTCTGTACCAGGGAACGCAGCTGTAGAGACGATGATGGTGTCTTTCTTTGCGCCATCCGTGGTCGTCGTGGTAGTTTTATGCTTGAAGTATACGTTCAACTGGCTGAGATATACATGTGCCATAGCTCCCAGTCCGCTTCGGGTCTTGAAGTAGAAGCCCGGTGTAACCTTATTAATAAAGGTATAGGCGTTCTTGAAATCCTCCTTCTTGTCGTAGAAGTGGCGCATGATGTCTGTACCGAACGAAGCGTCGAGCGGTATGCGTATCGACTTGATGTAGTCGGAACTGTTGCGAGTAGCAGCGTCAACATTAAGGTCTACGAGAGTGTACACCTTGTTTACACCGTTGCTCTTGTTCACGAAACCTTCTTTCTCGGGGTCGAAGTTAGAGTAGTATGTCTTTTCCGGTATAGGCTTCGACAGCTCGTAAGCCGTGAGCTTCATTGGTGCCAGCGAGTCGCCGTAATACTCCTTGTAGTAGAGTCGGATGTCGCAAGAGTCTGCAACGATTTGGCCGTTTACGAGACTCTTGATGCTGTCCTTTTCAGGAAACTCGAATCCTTCGGGCAGATAGAACTGCGTCATGAAGTCGCTGCTTAGGTAAGCGCCCGTCTCCGGATCGCGCACCTTGCCGATGTAGCCGGTGTATGTTCTTGCCAAAACCGAGTCGGCGACGATTGATCGTGTTTTTATCTCGAAGGTATCTGTGACTATATTTAGGCCGTCGCTGCCGTCAATGAGCGTACCACTGCCGATGTCGCCAGTGGTATCGTCGCATGACGTGAATATAAAAGTGGCAAGTGCTAAACCCACCAAAAACTTTAGCTTCATATTCAAAATGTATTTATTTTGATTGTCAACCCTACAGTTTCTCGTAGAATTCCTTGTAGGCCTCTGTGTAGTTTTCTCCAGGATATTTCAGGATAGGCAAGCCCTTGCTCTCAGCGTATGCCAGCAACTCCGGATTAGCGTTCTCCTCAGCCTCGATTACAGCGTCGCTATTGTCGATAGCCAGTTTGCAGAACTCCATGAAGTCGAAGTCGTCCTTGTATGCGCTGAGGCTGTCAACGGTGATGTTCTTAAACTCAAGACAGTTCTTGAAGTTGTTGCCGATGTCCTTTGACAATCCGTCCTTGAAAATTGACGTTACGATTTTTGTCTCGTTGAATGTCGGTTCGTCGTTGTATGCAGCCTTGATGAAGAGCGGCACGATGTACGACATCCAGCCTTGGCAGTGGATTACTTCAGACGACCATCTGAGCTTCTTCACTGTTTCCAATACGCCACGTGCGAAGAAAATAGCTCTTTCGCCGTTGTCGTCGTATTCTTCGCCATTTTCGTCCACAGCCATCTTGCGCTTCATGAAGTAGTCGTCGTTGTCGATGAAGTACACCTGAAGGCGTGTCTGCGGAATGGATGCTACCTTGATTATCAGTGGATGATCGGTATCGTCGATGACGAGATTCATTCCTGAAAGGCGTATTACCTCATGAAGTTGTCCTCTGCGCTCGTTGATATTGCCCCATTTGGGCATGAACGTGCGAATTTCGAAACCTTCTTCCTGCATTTTTGTCGGAAGGTCTCTACCCATGATTGAGAGTGCTGTTTCGGGAACATACGGAGCAATCTCCTGATTGATAAAAAGTACTTTCTTTGCCATGCTTTGATATTTAATATGTGCGAAAGTCGCGTTGTTTCGGGCCTCGTTGGCTCAAGCATACGTGCATGCACAAATGCAAAGTTACAAAAAAAATCTCAGAAAACGCTTGTTTTGTTCGTTTTACCCCGTTTATGGGTTTGTTTTTTTAATGTAATTCTTTCTTATTAAGAAATTATTGCACAATAAGTTGTGTTTTTAGAAGAAATATGGTGCGTATTAAGAATATATCGGGTGGGGTACGGGTTTGGGAATAGTGTGCTGTATGATGATAAGTGGTATAAAAACAATAAATCCCGAGAACGTTCTCGTTCTCAGGATTTATATGTGTCTTAGTGACGGATTTTCTTTGATTAAGCCTCTGCCGGAGCTTCCTCTGTAGCCTCTGCGTTAGCAGCAGCCTCTGCCTCTGCCTTTGCAGCAGCCTCAGCAGCCTTCTTCTCAGCTACCTTCTTAGCGATAGCCTCGTTGAGCTTCTTCTCTGCCTCGAGCTCCTTTGCAGCAGCCTCTGCCTTAGCCTTAGCCTCGTTCTCGCGTACGGTGTCCAAGCCCTTCTGCTTGTCTGCCTTCCATGCGTCGAACTTCTTCTGTGCTGTAGCCTCGTCGAATGCGCCCTTCTTAACGCCACCGCGGAGGTGCTTCATAAGATAAACGCCCTCGCCCTTGAGGATGTTGTGAGCTGTTGCTGTCGGCTGTGCGCCCGTCTCTACCCAGTAGAGTGCACGGTCGAAATCCAAATCTACAGTAGCAGGATTGGTGTTAGGGTTGTAAGTACCAATCTTCTCAGTAAATCTACCATCACGTGGTGCTCTTGCGTCAGCGATTACGATACGATAAAAAGCGTAGCTCTTACGACCGCCGCGCTGAAGTCTGATCTTTGTTGCCATTGTTTAAAATTTAATTTTAATTTGTGGTTTGAATTATGCTACTATCTCGTAATAGCGGCTGCAAAGGTACTAAGTTTATTTCGAACGCCGAAATATTTTTCTATTTATTTTCTTTTAATAGAGCGAGTTTGGCTTGTTTTTATGTAAAAGCCGTCTTGTTTTTACAAGAAAAAAGGATATATAGCCCATCATACTAAATAAGGCTATATATCCTTTCTTCTTTACTTGGTTTCTATCTCTTCCTTCATGTCGATGAACTGTCGCTTGCTGTCGTAGAATTCGTACTGCAGGAAAGCGAGTTTCTGTGACGGAACGATGTGTACTCCCAGTCCGTATCTCATCTGCCACTTTCTCTTCAGCGAGACGAGTCCCTTGTTGATGTAGGCAGCCACGTATGGGTGTACGTGCAGATAGAATGTCTTTATTCCAATCTTGTTGACAAGCCTGTCAATCTTACTTTCAAGCTGGTCGGTGAAGATGATGCTCGACTTTATCTTTCCCTTGCCGAAGCAGGTGGGGCATACCTCTTCCACATTCACATCCATAGCCGGACGTACGCGTTGGCGTGTAATCTGCATGAGTCCGAACTTGCTCAGAGGTAGAATGTTGTGGCGGGCGCGGTCTTTCTGCATATTCTTGCACATGCGTTCGTAGAGCAGCTGTCGATCTTCGGCGAGGTTCATGTCGATGAAGTCGACAACGATGATGCCTCCCATGTCGCGCAGTCGCAACTGTCTTGCCAGCTCGTCTGCGGCTCCGAGGTTCACGTCCAGTGCGTTAGCCTCTTGTCCGTTGTCCGAGTGCGAACGGTTGCCGCTGTTCACGTCTACCACGTGCAGGGCCTCCGTGTGCTCGATGATAAGATAAGCGCCGTGCTTGTAGTTGACGGTTTTGCCGAAGCTGGATTTAATCTGCTTAGTTACGTTGAAATTGTCGAAGATGGGAACTGTTCCTGTATACAACTTAACGATGTTTGCTTTCTCTGGGGCGATGAGTGAAACATAGTTTTTAACTTCGTGGAAAACATTCTCGTCGTTGACGTATATGTTTTCGTAGGTGGGATTGAACAAATCCCTTAATAATGCTACAGCTCTACCTGTCTCTTCGAAAATCAACTGTGGACGTTTCTGGGTTTTCTGCACCTTTATGAGTGCGTCTTCCCATCTCTTTGTCAGAACCTTTAGTTCTGCATCCAGCTCTGCTACGCGTTTGCCCTCAGCTACAGTTCTCACAATGACGCCGCAATTCTTCGGCTTGATGCTGTTGATGAGTTGTTTCAGTCGCGCGCGCTCTTCTCCGCTTTTGATTTTTGTCGATACCGAAACTTTATCGCCGAAAGGCATGAGTACGAGGTAGCGTCCTGCGAAGCTTAGTTCGCCCGTAAGGCGCGGACCTTTTGTAGATATCGGTTCTTTCACGATCTGAACCAACACCTCCTGTCCCACGGTGAGTGTGCTCTGTACGCTTCCGTCCTTTCTGAGGTCGGGCAGCTTTGTAGCCTTGGCAAAAGGATAAAGTTTCTTTCTGTCGCTTTGTACCTGTTTGAGGTACTTTTCGTAAGAATTGAATTGGTTGCCTAAATCAAGATAGTGGAGAAAGGCATCACGTTCGTAGCCCACGTCAACGAAACTTGCGTTCAGTCCAGGCATGAGCTTTTTTACTTTTGCAACATAGATGTTTCCAACAGAGAATGATACAGACCTTGGCTCAGTCTGATATTCCACGAGTCGCTTGTCTTCGAGCAGCGCGATGGAAATTTCATTCTGTTGTACATCGATTACAACTTCGCTGGTCATTTCTCTTTTGTTTTTCTGAATTTAGGTACTTTCTTTAATTTTGATATAAAAGCATGGGGGCGCATCAAAATTATTGCTGATGCAATGGGTTTTTGACGCGCCCCCATATCGGAACTGACCCTTATGGGCAGGCTTTCTTACTTGCTCTTATGTCTGTTCTTGCGTAATCTCTTTTTACGCTTGTGAGTAGCCATCTTGTGTCCCTTTTTTTTCTTTCCGTTTGGCATAGCTTTAAATTTTTTGTTGTTTAATATTAATATTAATGATGTTTTCTTTCCTTGTTCAAATGAATGCGGGTTGGGGTTTACTTCTCCATTGTGGCGTTCTTCATCTCCTCAATGAAGCATTTAGCCGGCTTGAAGCTTGGCTGATCGTGTGCGCCGATTTTCATTGTTGTCTTCTTGAGTATGTTTCTTGCTGTCTTAGCGGCGCGATGCTTAACGATGAAACTTCCAAATCCACGCAGGTACACATTCTCTTTCTTTGTCAACAAACTGTTTTTGATATTCTCCATGAAGCTTTCTACGACTACTGACACGTCTTTCTTCTGTAATCCGGTGCTTTCTGCAATCTTGTTGATGATATCTGCTTTAGTCATTTGAATGTATTATATTATTATTTCTTTTGTTATTACCTTTTCCTAAGGACATGCAAAGATACGAGTTTTTCGTGTTATACGAAAATTTCTTGATAACTTTTTTGAGTTATTGCGCAATATTTGCCCTCCGAACTCATTAATTTTCACGTTGTTAAGCATCGGTTAGGGCAGGAAAGGGCTTTCGCGTGCCGTAAGTTCTACTTCATTTCCGGCACAATGGCGAAGAATTCGGCGCCTTCTGCGGTGCGGTTCTCAGCGCAATGTGTGTGTCCGCACGGGCAGTAGTGAACCTCTCCGGCGCGCACGGTCTCTTCTTTTCCGTCGCATACGAAGGTTATCTCACCTTTTATTATATACATCACCTCGCAGTTGCCTTCGTGCGTGTGCATACCTATAGAGCTTCCGGGTGTCAGTATGTTGCGCATTATCTTCACCTTGCCGTCGTCGGCTGCGCGCATGATGAGCTTGCCGTTGCCGCCCTTGAAGTTCTCCACTACTTTTTCTTCTGTTTTCTCAAAATCGATAATCATATTATGCCTCCTTGTTTTAAATATGAATCTTTTAGGCGTGATGTTTCGCCTGTTTTTTCTTTAAGAGCACGTTCAGCGAGCATATTATCGTAGCCACAACGAGTAGCGCCAGCACCACCTGTTCTGCAGACTTCACCGCCGTCGTAAGCTGCCATCCTGCGGCGATGCCGAGGAAGAGTCCGCCGTCGCTCGAGAGGAAGTAGGTGCTCTCGGCTGTCGAACGCTGGCAGTGGTCGCAGCTGTTGAGCAGCTTGTAGAGCTGTTCTGACGAGCTGAGCGCTATGCCGAATCCGAAGAGCATCGGCTTCAAGGTAGCGTCGAATATGTCGTCGTGAGCGAACATTGCGAGAATGGCTATTATCGCCAGTGCGTTTCCTACGGCTGAGGCGAAGCGTGCGTTCTTTACGGCTGGTATGTGCAGCGCGAGCGCCGCCACTACGAAGCCCGCCATCACCGACGAGCAGAACTCCACCGTCATGCGTGTTGTCATCATTATGCCGAGCGCCGCTGTGATAAGCGCTATCACGAGTGCTATCGTTGCGCCGCGCGGCAGGAAGAAACGGTCTATCGAAACCAGGTGCACACCCTCCTCAGGGGCGCGGAACGGGAACTTCACGCACATCACGAGCACGGCTGAAGCGAGCGACATGGCTGCTCCGACTATGTAGAACAGCGACCCGCGCAGCTCGTCGCGCAGCAGCAGCGCCAATATCGGGCCTACTATCACCGTCAGTCTTGATATCCATATTGCCGTATAGTTGGCGTCGGTGCGGTGGCACGATTCGGTCTTGTCTATGAGCAGCGTGCACGAGAGTACGCGCTTGGCTGTGCCGAACACGGCGCCGCTTGCGAAGCATACTGCCAGAAGCGTGTATTCTTCTATCTCGCGCACAAACGGCTGCTCTCTAAACTCGAACGCTGAGAGTCCGAGGATGGTTGCGCCGAGGCATAACGCCGAAATGAAGAACACCTTGTTGCGGCGGTAGTTTTGTATTAGCCAACTGCCGAAAAAGCCTGATATACAAACGCCTATGATGAATACGACGATTGTAAGACATGCCAGGTAGCTGCTTGCATGGCCCTCTGTAGTGAGGCGGAATGGCAGCAGCGGTATGGTCATGTAGCACGATATGCACAACAGTAGTTCGGCTATTGTGAGGAGTGTGAACTCGCGGTTCCACAATCGGTTGTAAGTGGGTGTGTATTGAGTGTCCATGTCTTAGTATGACTCGTTCTCGTTAGGGAAGTCTGACGACTTTACGTCTGCAACGTATCTGCCTACGGCGTCGGTTATGATAGAGTGGAGGTCGGCGTACTGGCGCAGGAATTTCGGCTTGAAGCCCTTGTTCATGCCGAGCATGTCGGCATATACGAGCACCTGTCCGTCGCATTTGTTGCCAGCTCCGATGCCTATGGTGGGGCAGTTTACGGCTGCCGTAACCTTCTCGGCGAGGTCTGCCGGTATCTTCTCGAGCACGATGCTGCAGCATCCTGCCGCTTCGAGCGCCTTTGCGTCGGCTATTAGCTTCTCTGCTTCAGCCTCCTCCTTGGCGCGCAAGCCGTATCCGCCGAACTGGTGAACGCTCTGCGGAGTGAGTCCGAGGTGTCCGCATACGGGTATGCCCGCAGCCACAATCTTCTTGATCATCGGAGCTATCTCTGCTCCGCCTTCGAGCTTCACGCCGTCGACGCCAGCCTCCTTCATGATGCGTACAGCGTTGCGTATGCCGTCCTCTTCTGATATCTGGTAGCTGCCGAAGGGCATGTCGCACACCACGAAGGCGTGCTCTGTAGCGCGAGCCACGGCGCGCGCGTGGAAAATCATCTCGTCAACGGTGATGGGGAGTGTCGTGGCGTTGCCGTGCATCACGTTCGATGCAGAGTCGCCAACGAGTATTGTGTCGATGCCAGCTTGGTCGAGAATCGATGCTGTGGTGTAGTCGTAGGCTGTGAGCCATGAAATCTTCTCACCACATTTCTTCATTTCAAAAAACAGGGGTGCAGTTACTTTTTTCTTACTTGAACTTAAATATTCTGCCATTTCTAAATGTTGTTGTATTTCAAATATCGGGCAAAATTACAACAATTTACGTAAATGGCAAAGCGAACACCGCTTTATCTGCACTTTTTGTACCATTCTACGAGGTTTGCGCGCGGCACTCCTTGCCCTACCATGGCGTCGAGGTCTTCGCGCGCCTCCTTCTTGCGGCCCGTGAGCAGGCGCACGTTGGCGCGATTCAGACGGTAGTCGGTGTTTTTAGGGTCGAGCTCTATGGCGCGTGTGAAGTCGTACTCCGCCGGCGTGTACATCTTGCGCTCTATCTCTATTCCGCCTCGCGCGGCGTATGCCACGGCGTTGTTCGGGTGCTGTGCCACCAGTGTGTTTATCTGGTTGAACGCCTCGGTGGGTCGGTTGTCTTTCTGGTTGAGCAGCGCCAGACCCAGCATCGCCTCGAAGTGACCCGGCACAATGCGCAGCAGGTTCTCGTAGTCGAGACGTGCAAACTTGTATCTGCCCTGTCGTTCGTTGACGTATGCGCGGTAGAACAGCGCGGCGATGTTCTTCTCGTCGCAGCGCAGCACGAAGTCGTACTCCTCTTGGGCGTAGCGCCATTGCTCCAGTTCGATGTTCCAAGCCGCCTTCTTCATGCGCAGCTCGAGCGAGTCGGGGTGGAACGCCAGCACCTGCACCGCTGCCGAAAGGCTGTCGCGCAGGTCTGAACGGGTTTGTGCTGTGGCGCCGTTGGCGGTTGCGATGCCGAGTATAAGTGCTAAAATCAGTTTTCTCATATACATATATAATAATATGTGTGTTTCAGGTCTCCTGTTGCAGCCCTTTTGGAGCGTTTGCCCAAGGCTTCGGGAAACTCGCTGCGAAATTATACAGAATAATTCATGCGTGCAAGTTTTTTATACATTGTTGTTTTGTTGTGTAAAATAATTAAGTTTATTTGTCGTTTCTTCGGTTTCTCTCATCGTGCTCCGTACGCCACCCGATCGGTTCCCGTCCGCCGTCCGATCGGTTTCCGTTCGCCGTCCGATCGGTTCCCGTCCGCCGTCTGATCGGATTGCGTTCGCTGCACGACGACTTCTCTTTAGGCATCGGGGGGAAACCACTAACCACTTATAGGGTAAATCCTACGCTCTAATATGAAAATTCCCTTGCTTTTATGTTTTCTTTGGCGTAACTTTGCAACATCAAAAAACAACAGTTAATAACTTAATAGCTTACGATTATGAAAAGATTAGTATTGACACTCGCCGTAGCTCTCGTAACGGCACTCTCTGCAAGCGCACAGCGACTCGCCAATATTCAGGTAGAGGCTCGTTTCATAACCGACAAGATGGTTCTCGAACTCGGACTCACGAATGTGCAGCGCAACAACATCATGCGTCTTAACCTCGACTATCTCGATGCTATCAACAGCTATCGCGACTTAAACGGCAGGGCATGGAAGCACCGCAACAAGGAGTTGCGCCGCATGATGAGCGACAGCCAGTGGAGACGCTACCGCGAGACTTACTACTTCTACCAGCCTATAAGCTGGCGCGACAACGCCTACGTACACAACATCTACACCAGGTATCCAGAAAGAGTGGTTGTCGTACACGAGTCGTGCAAGCCCTGCAAGCACCATAAGAATTACGAGTCGTGCAAGCACCACAAGCATCACAAGCACGACAAACATTACAAGCATCACAAGCACGACAAACATTACAAGCACTATAAGCACGACAAGCACGACAAGTATCGTAAATACGATAAGGACGACCGGTATAAGAAGCACCCGTTCGGAAGTCGCCGTTAGTAAAAAAATAGTTAAAAAACATACGCAATAACTCTTGATTTATTCATAACACTTAACTTTGTATTCTTAAGTACGCAGAGCGACGAAAGTCCTCTGCGTTTTTAACTTATTTATGAACCAAGTAATAATGATGTATTATGACTTTTTTCAAGAGCCAGTATCTATTGGCTGCAACACTTGTAGCTCCGCTCTTCTCTTTCGCCACTGAAGCAAGCGACCAGACAGCAAAGCGTTTTGTGGTGAAGGGCGTGGTAGCCGACGCTACGACGAAGGAAGGCGAGCAGTACGCCACCATGAAAATCACATCGCAAACCGACTCTACATCCACCGCCGCACTCGCCGTGTCAGAAGCCGACGGCACGTTCTGCATGACTCTTAAGAAGGCGGGCAGCTATCGCCTCTACGTGAACGCAATGGGCAAGCAGCCCATCGTGCACAACTTCGTCGTGTCTGACAGCAAGCCCGTAGCCGCGCTCGACACAATATATATAAAGGAGGCTTCGCACGTGCTGGGCGCTGTAGAGATCGTGGCGCAGAAGCCGCTCGTGAAAGCCGACATCGACAAGATTACGTACGACATAGAGGAAGACCCCGACTCGAAGACCAACAACATACTGGAAATGTTGCGCAAGGTGCCGATGGTGACGGTAGACGGCGACGGCAATATCAAGGTGAATGGCAGCTCGGGCTTCAAGGTGTACGTCAACGGACGACCTAACAGTATGATGTCGAACAACCCGAAGGAGGTGCTGAAGAGTATGCCTGCGTCGTCGATAAAGAAGGTAGACGTGATTACAAACCCCTGACCGAAGTACGACGCGGAGGGCGTGGGCGGCATCCTAAACATCGTGACCGTGGGCAAGGGTATCGAAGGCTACACCGTGACTACTAACGGCGGAGTGTCGAATGCCGATGTTGATGCGGGCATGTATGCTACGGTGAAGCAGGGTAAGCTCACCGTCAGCGGAACCTACTCGTACAACTACTACGACGGACGCAACTCGCATGGCGACTACAGCAGTCTGTTCACGGGCGACCCAGCAACGCCTTCTGCTTCCAACCGCTATGCTACGAGCGACAGCCGTTCGTATAACCACTCGCACTCGGGCAACTTCGAAGCGAGCTACGATGTGGACACGCTGCGACTCGTGACAGCCTCGTTCGGCATCTGGACTAATCGGTCACATTCGCATAGTCTGGCAAGAAGAAACGCTACGTCGCCGCTGTCGGGCGCAACGCTCTATTCGTATAGCGACGGCGGACGCGGTGTCTCGGATAATACGTATCTCTACGGCAATGTCGACTATCAGCGCCTCTTCAAGCGGAAGGGGCGTATGCTTACGTTCTCCTACAAGATAAGCGGAGGCACCAATGGCGGCGACAACTATTCGTCTTACGATGTGGCAGAAGCTACCGACGAGTGGCTGCCGTTCGTGAAGCGCTTGTCTGACGAGCATACCGAAAGCAACGGACGAAGCATGGAGCACACGTTGCAGGTAGACTATACTACGCCTATCGGCAAGGTGCACAACGTGGAGGTGGGTGCAAAATATATTTTGCGCGACAACCGTTCGGACGACGACCGCTATGTACGTACGAACGGAACCGACGGCGAATATGCGTTCGACGAACAGTACTCTTCGCACTATCGTCACGAGAACGACATCCTCGCCGCTTACTTGGGCTATGGCTTGAAGACTGGCAATCTGTCGGGACGACTCGGCGCACGCTATGAACATACGTTCCAGAAGATAAAGTATGAGTTGGGCGAGGGCGAAAACTTCTCTACGGGGTTCGACGATGTGGTGCCGTCGGCAAGTCTCGGTTATCGCATAAACGACGAGAACAATCTGCGATTTGGCTACAATATGCGTATATACCGACCAGGCATCTGGTCGCTCAATCCGTATCTTGACCAGAAGAATCCTGAGAGCCTGCGACAAGGCAATCCGAACCTTGTGAGCGAGAAGAACCACAACGTGCAATTGACCTACAGCTACTTTGCGGCTAAGTTCTCTGTGAGCTGCACCATGCGCTACAGCTTCACGAACAACAATATTTCAAGCGTTACGTCACTTGTGGAGGATAACACTATCGGGAGTGTGAAGAATCCGACGGGCAAGCTCGTCAGCTACACTACGTACCGCAACATCGGACGCACACAGACCGCGTCGCTGTCGAGCTATGTCAATTGGAATATCTTCAAGAACACACGCCTGACCATGAATTTGTGGGGCGACTATTCCGACTACAACGACCGTCAGTCGCTGCACAACTATGGCTATTACGGTTCGGCGTATGTGGGCGTGCAGCAGACGTTGCCTAAGAGTTGGAGAGTGAATGTTGGTTTCTATGGTTGTACGAGCAATCCCAATCTTCAATCGAAGACGGAGGGCATGTACAACTATAACTTGAATGTGCAGAAGTCGTTCCTCAAGGATAGGCTCAACTTCAACTTGTATGCAAGTAATTTCCTTGATGCAAAGCGCCATTATAAATCGACGGTCACAGGCGCGAACTTCATAACGCATAGAGACTCGTCGTATAATCCGTGGCGCGTCGGTATAAACGTGAGCTGGCGCATCGGCGAATTGTCGTCGGGCGTTAAGAAGGTGGCGCGATCTATCTCTAACGACGACGTTAAGAGCGCAGAAGGTGGTGGAAAGTAAGCACTATTCCACCATCTCGCGTCTCTTTGCCTCCTTGAGGCGTTGTTCCACTTCGTCGGGCGACACCGTGCCGGTTATCAGACTCTTCACCCACACGCTGAGGGCGAAACAGACAATGGTGATAACCGCACTCACCACCCATTTGAGTAGCTCGTTCTGCAGCGGCACGTTGTTTATAGACACTATGCCTGCCACTACGGGTATGCCAAACAGAATAAGGTCGGCGCCGGAGTGTATCTTAAAATTCTCTTTCGCATGGCGATACTCGTCGTTTTTGTCGAGTATCGTCATGCGATTTTCTTTCCAGTAGGTTTCAAATTCCTTGTCAGTCATGCTATTGTACTTTTGTCATGTGATAGCCAAGGCTGCGCAATTCTACGGCAATGCCCATCAGATACATCTGGTGCAGCGCCGCTACAAACGTGCGGAACGCCTCCTTTGAGCCAGCCTCAAGGCGCATGCGACAGAGCTTGTTGTAGGTGCGTGCAGCACATTCGCCCACCACGTTGTTCACCACTTCGTGCTCTTTTGCGTCGAGGCAAAGCACCTTCTCGCAGATATAATCGTCCATGTGGTCGAAGTCGATGCGGTCGCGCAGGTAGGCGTAGAGGTCGGTCACCTTAGAGTAGGTAGTCCATTCCACATCCCAATACTTTGCGAGCGCCATGCCCACGTACATTATCCAGCCGAACGCCACACGCGGATATTCGCCGTTGAACTCGCGTATGGCGTCGGGCATGTAGCTCTGAGCTATCGGCTGCCACAACTCTTCGAGGTCGGGAGCTTCGGGCAGACGCTCGTCAATCATGTCTACAGAGAGCAGAAACTGATGGAGGTCGTCGCGGAAAAGCTGCTCCTTGTCTTCGTTGCTTGTCATGCTCATGTCGGTTTAAATCTTGTCGAGAGCCTGCTTGATGTCGTCGAGAATGTCTTCTGCGTCCTCAATGCCTACAGAGAGACGGATAAGGTCGGGCGCGATACCTGCCTCGCGCAACTGCTCGTCGGAGAGCTGACGGTGGGTGTGACTTGCAGGGTGGAGCACGCAGGTGCGAGCGTCAGCTACGTGGGTCACGATGTTAATCATGTCGAGCGAGTCCATGAAGCGGATTGCTGTCTCGCGGTCGCCCTTCAGTCCGAATGCTATCACGCCGCAAGATCCGTTTGGCAGATACTTCTGTGCGAGTTCGTAATACTCGTCGCCCGGCAGACCGCAGTAGTGTACCCATGCCACACGCTCGTCAGCCTTTAGGAACTCGGCAACGCGCTGTGCGTTCTCGCAATGCTGCTTCATGCGCAGGTGGAGCGACTGCAAGCCGAGGTTGAGGATGAACGAGTTCATCGGAGCTGGGATAGAACCGAGGTCGCGCATGAGCTGAGCCACGAGCTTTGTGATGTAGCCCATCTTGCCGAACGCCTTGACGTAGGTGAGTCCGTGGTAGCTCTCATCGGGTGTGCAGAGACCGGGAAACTTCTCGGCATGAGCCATCCAGTCGAAGTTGCCGCTGTCTACAACCACGCCACCAACCTGGCTCGCTGTGCCGTCCATGTACTTGGTAGTGCTGTGTGTGACGATGTCTGCGCCCCACTCAAACGGGCGGCAGTTGATAGGTGTAGCGAATGTGTTGTCGACAATGAGAGGCACACCGTTCTTATGGGCGATGCGTGCAAACTTCTCGATGTCGAGCACAGCGCAACCAGGATTGCTGATTGTCTCGCCGAACACGACCTTTGTGTTCGGGCGGAATGCCTTCTGTATCTCCTCCTCAGATGCGTTCGGATTAACGTAAGTGCACTCGATGCCGAGCTTCTTCAGCGTAACGCCGAAGAGATTGTATGTTCCGCCGTAAATCTCGTTGGATGTTACGATATGGTCGCCAGCCTCGCAGATGTTGAATACAGCGTAGAAATTGGCAGCCTGACCAGAACTGGTGAGCACAGCGCCAACACCGCCCTCGAGCTGCGCAATCTTCTTTGCAACAGCGTCGTTGGTCGGGTTCTGCAGGCGTGTGTAGAAATAGCCCTCCTTCTTCAAGTCGAAGAGCATAGCCATCTCCTCTGAGTTGTCATACTTGAATGTCGTACTCTGTATGATAGGTACCTCGATAGGTTCGCCGTTCTTTGGTTCATAACCGCCCTGCACACAAAGTGAAGCGGTGCGAAGTTTCTTTTCCATGTTCTTGTTTGTTGATTATTTTTAATGTATGATTTATATCTTTATATCCTTATATCTTTATGATTTGTATTTCTCTTTACTCTTTTACTTTTTTACTTTTTTACCTTTTTACTTTTATCAGACTTTCATAAGGTTGCTCATCACCATATCGCTCACAAAAAGTCCTTTGCGTGTGAGTCGCAGGTGGTTGTCGGCGAGTTCAAGAAGTCCGCTGTCAATATCGTTCTTAGCTGAGTGCAGAGCATAGTTGCGATACTCTGGTTTCAGACGCATCAGGTCTACACCTTCGCATGTACGCATGGCAGTTGTGATGATGTCATCGTAGTGGGTGTCGTCGTCAATACGTTCGCTTTCGGACGGCAGATTGCCGCTTCCTATTGCGCTGATGTATTCTTTAATATCGGCTACGTTCCAGCTGCGTGTCAGTAAGTTATACGAATGAGCGGCGGCTCCAAAGCCTAAGTAGGGCGTGTCGTTCCAGTAGCTGCTGTTATGTATGGCGCGATAGCCCGGAAGGCAGAAGTTGCTTATCTCGTAATGCTCGTAACCGTTAGCCGAAAGCGTGTCCATAAGCATGGTATACATAGCCAGGCAAGTGTCGTCGTCGGTCTGTTGTACCTTGTCGTTTTGAAGCATAAGGTAGAGTGGGGTGCCTTCCTCGTACATAAGGCTGTAGGCAGAAATATGATTGGGGCGAAGCTTCAAGGCTGCGTCCAAATCGTTCTGCCAGTCGTTCAATGTCTCGTGAGGGAAACCGAACATAAGGTCGATGCTGATGTTGTCTATGCCGGCACGGCGTATTGTCTCGACGGCTTTGGCGGCTTGTGCAGCATTGTGGCGACGGCGTATAAAGCGCAGACGTTCGTCGCTGAATGTCTGCACGCCAAGACTGATGCGGTTCACGCCGAGGTTGCGCACAGCGGAAATAAGTTCTGTGGTGACATCATCGGGATTCATCTCTATCGTTATCTCACGGGTTTTGCAAGGGAAAACCGCTTTTATCGTGTTGATGATTCGTGAGAGATCGTCGATGGAGAGTGTGGAGGGTGTGCCGCCGCCGATGTAAACAGTATCAATTGTACATTCATGGTCGGGATAGAGCGTTTTAAGCTCACCGCTACGCATGCGCATCTCCTTCAAAAGTGCGTCCACGTAGCGTGTGCGCCAGTCTTTTGCTGTCGTACTATAAAAGCCGCAATAGATACAGCGGCTTTCGCAAAATGGTATATGGATGTATAATCCTGCTTTCATTCGCTATATTATAAGGTGTATGCTGTCTGACACCTCGTTTAGTGCGTGCAAAATTACTAATAAGTTTAAAATTTTGATTAGTTTTTGTGCATTTCTTTTGGAAATACCGCATAAATGTTTAATTTAGTAAGCGGATAGACACCCGCCCCAAAGTCAATCCGCCTGAATTTATTATTAACCATTTAAAACCTGAAGAATATGAGGGTCTATCAAACAAATGAGATTAAGAACATTGCCCTTTTAGGCAGTGCGGGTAGCGGCAAGACCACCCTTGCCGAGTCTATGATTTATGGTAGTGGTATTATCAAGCGCCGTGGTACGGTGGAAGCAAAGAACACGGTGAGCGACTACTTCCCGGTAGAACATGAGTATGGTTACTCGGTGTTCCCCACAGTGTTCCATGTAGAATGGAACAACAAAAAGCTTAACATTATTGATTGTCCGGGTTCTGATGACTTCATCGGTGGCGCAATCACAGCCCTCAACGTAACCGATCAGGCTGTTATCCTTATTAACGGTCAGTACGGTCCTGAGGTTGGTACACAGAACAACTTCCGTTATACCGAAAAACTTCACAAGCCGGTTATCTTCCTTATCAACCAGTTGGATTCTGATAAGTGCGATTTCGATAATGTCATAGCTAACATGAACGCTATCTACGGCTCTAAGTGTGTTCAGATTCAGTATCCGGTTAGCACTGGTCCTGGCTTCAATGCTATCATCGACGTGCTTCTGATGAAGATGTACACATGGGGACCAGAAGGTGGTATGCCTACTATCGTTGATATCCCTGCAGAGGAGATGGATAAGGCAATGGAGCTTCATAAGTCTCTCGTAGAGGCTGCGGCTGAGAACGACGAAACTCTTATGGAGAAATTCTTCGAAGAGGAGACTCTCTCTGAGGACGAGCTGCGCGAAGGCATCCGCAAGGGACTCGTTACACGTTCTATCTTCCCAGTGTTCTGCGTTTGTGCAGGCAAGGATATGGGCGTTCGCCGTTTGATGGAGTTCTTGGGCAATGTTGTGCCTTTCGTAAGCGAAATGCCAAAGCTTCACAATACACGTGGTGAGGAGATTGTCGCTGATTTAAACGGACCGGAGTCTGTTTATTTCTTCAAGACAGGTTTGGAGCCGCATATCGGTGAGGTAAGCTACTTCAAGGTTATGAGCGGCAAGATCAAGTCGGGTGATGACTTGACAAACGCTGATCGTGGCTCAAAGGAGCGTATCGGTCAGATATTCGCTTGCGCTGGTGCTAACAGAATACCAGTGGACGAACTCGTTGCCGGCGATATCGGTTGCACAGTTAAGTTGAAAGATGTAAAGACAGGAAACACCCTCAATGGTAAAGATTGCGAATGGCGCTTTGACTTTATCAAATACCCTAACCCTAAGTTCTCACGTGCAATCAAGGCTGTCAACACAGCAGAAACAGAAAAACTTATGTCGGCTTTGCTGCGCATGCATCAGGAAGATCCGACATGGCTCGTTGAGCAGAGCAAGGAGCTGCGCCAGACCATCGTACGCGGTCAGGGCGAGTTCCACCTCCGCACATTAAAGTGGCGTCTTGAGAATAATGAGAAGCTCGCTATCAAGTTTGAGCCGACACGCATACCTTATCGCGAGACTATCACAAAGATGGCGCGCGCTGAGTATCGTCACAAAAAGCAGTCGGGCGGTGCTGGCCAGTTCGGTGAGGTTCATCTCATCATTGAGCCGTACGCAGAAGGTATGCCCGATCCTACATCTTACAAGATCAACGGACAGGAGTTTAAGATCAATATCAAGGGTCGCGAAGAGATTAACTTGGAATGGGGCGGCAAACTCGTATTCATCAACTCTGTTGTCGGTGGTGCTATTGATGCACGCTTCATGCCTGCTATCCTTAAGGGTATCATGGATCGCATGGAGCACGGACCGCTGACCGGTAGCTATGCACGTGATGTGCGTGTTATCGTTTATGACGGAAAGATGCACCCTGTTGACTCTAACGAACTTTCGTTCATGCTGGCTGCACGCAATGCGTTCTCTGCAGCGTTCAAGGAGGCAGGACCGAAGATTCTGGAGCCTATCTACGACCTCGAGGTCTACGTGCCGAGCGACTACATGGGTGATGTGATGTCGGATCTCCAGGGACGCCGCGCTCTCATCATGGGTATGGATAGCGAGGCTGGTTATCAGAAACTTCAGGCTAAGATACCATTGAAGGAACTCAGCAACTACTCAATCTCATTGAGCAGCTTGACAGGCGGCCGCGCTTCGTTCACAACCAAGTTCGCAAGCTACGAGCTTGTACCGAACGATCTGCAGCAGAAACTTATCGAAGAACACGCAGCAGAGGCTGAGGAAGAAGAATAATCGATTATTGTTTTTTATATCAAAGACCGTTCTCGGGCGCTTCTTGCACAAGAACGGTCTTTTGCGTTGTATTAATACATTTTAAAAAAGTATCGATTATTTGCCTTTTTCTCTATTTTGCTGTAACTTTGCATGTATGAAAAGATTTTTTTACATACATATATATATAATATTGGCAGGATTGTTTTTCTATACTCCTGCATTCTCTCAAAACAACCTTGTACAATGCGAAGATACTTGCACTCATGTGCATGGCATTGACTTGAGCCATTATCAAGGTGAAGTGTTCTGGGAGGCGGTAGGCAACAACTCAAAAATGGCGTACGTGTACCTGAAGGCAACTGAGGGTGGCGACCGTATTGACCATATGTATGAGCAGAATATAGAACTGGCTCATAAGTATGGCTTAAAGGTTGGCTCATATCATTTCTTCAGACCGAAAACAGAACTCTCAAAGCAGCTGAAGAACTTCAAGACACAGTGTCGCCCAAGTCAGCAGGACTTGATTCCGATGATTGATATTGAGGTAAAGCAGGGCATGAGTACGGAAGCTTTTCGCGATTCGGTGGCTAAGTTTCTTGATATGATTGAAGAAACCTATCATCAGAAGCCTCTTATATATACCGGTACCAACTTCTATAACAAAAATCTTGTCGGACTGTTGGATGGTTATAAACTGATGATTGCCCAATATTCTGCCAACGAGCCGATATTGGCTGACGATAAAGACTATATGTTGTGGCAGTATACCGGAAAGGGATACATTGATGGCGTAAGAGGATATGTAGACAAGAGCAGGTTTATGGGCAGACACGGTCTTCGTGAACTTAAATATCAAAGGCGTAGATAATCTCAAAGGTATTGTGGCTCTTGAATACGTTGACTGTCTAATGCTTGATATTGTACAATCAATAAGATAAAACATTAAAGGATAATTCATTTAAATTAAGAAAATGGCAATAATCAAATGCCCTGAATGTAATCAGGAAATTAGCGACAAAGCCCCGGTATGTCCCTCGTGTGGTGTGCCAATCGCAGGACATGTAGTAACTTGTCCGCAATGTGGATACACGTATTTTAATAATAATACAGAATGCCCGCATTGCCACCATAAATCTGCTGCGGAAAGCGTGGTAGGTGGTGTACAACCGGCGGAAAGTGAAAACGAACAAAAGACATCGCGTTCGAATAACAACAGAACCGTCATTGCTGTTGTTGTATTAATTGTTCTTGTTTTGGGAGGAGTGTTGTATGCTTTCTACAGAAATGCTCAAGGCGACAAGGAAGAAGCTGCTTACGAGTATGCTCTCTCAAGCAACGACCCGCAGGTGCTGCAAAACTATCTTGACACCTATACAGATGCACCTGAAGCACACCGCGACTCTATCTCAGCGCATCTTGAGTACTTTGCACAACTCGACAGAGATTGGACTAACGTTGTGGTGAGCGGTTCGAAAAGCGACTTTGAAAGATACATTGAACAGCATCCGAATTCTCCGTTCTGTCAGATTGCACAGCACAAGATAGACTCTATTGACTGGTCGAAGGCTGATGCTACGAACACTATTGAGGCTGTTCAGCTTTATTTGGAGCAGCATCCTGATGGTGAGCATTTCGATGAGGCTAACGATAAATTGAAGACTCTTAATGCAAACACCGTAAGTCCTGAGGATAAAATCTTGATCGGTGCGGTGTTTGACGGTGTATTCAAGAGTATGAATAATCGTGATGAGGAAGGATTGATGAATTCTTTCAATCCGCTTATCGGCAAATTCCTCGGCAAGACAAATGCCACACGCAGCGATGTCGCTACTTTCTTGCATAAAATATACAAGAGCGATGTGGCTTCAATGACATGGATGTCGCTTGAAGACTATAAAATAACAAAGAAGGAAGTAGGCGACCAGCAGTATGAATATACCGTTGCTTTCTCTGCATTGCAGAAGGTGGAGCATACAGATAACAGCTCAATCGAGACAAGATTCCGCTTCAATGCTAAGGTAAATCCTGATGGCAGAATAACAGAGTTGAACATGACAAAGATATTAGAGTAAAATAAATGAAAAAAATAGTTGGGTAACGACTATTGTTTCATTTTTTATAGCTAACTTTGTAATATTAATTAGAAACTTAAATTATTAATAACGTTAACATACATTTATATTATGGGAGACAACAAAGAACTAATAAAGCAGTGTGAGGAGAGAGCACAGCAGTGGCTTACTCCGGCTTTTGACGAGGAAACACGTAAAGAGGTGCAGGCGATGCTTGATGCAGAGGATAAGTCTGCGCTTATCGATGCATTCTATCAGAATCTCGAATTTGGTACTGGTGGTTTGCGTGGCACTATGGGTGCTGGTACAAACCGCATGAACAAGTACATCGTTGGTATGGCTACACAGGGCTTTGCTAACTATATATTGAAGGCTTTCCCAGGCGAAGAGAATCTTTCAGTTGTTGTAGGTCACGACTGCCGCAACAATTCGCGCCTCTTTGCTGAGACTGTTGCTGCTATCTTCTCTGCAAACGGCATCAAGGCTTATTTGTTTGAGGGACTCCGTCCTACACCAGAGATTTCTTTTGCTATCCGTGAACTCGGTGCAAAGGCTGGTGTGAACGTTACAGCTTCTCACAACCCGAAAGAATACAACGGCTATAAGGCATACTGGAGCGACGGCGCTCAGGTATTGGCTCCGCACGACAAGGGTATCATCGACGAGGTTAACAAGGTGACTATTGACGACGTAATGTTCGAAGCTAACTGGGATAAGATTCAGATTATCGGTGGCGAGATGGACTACGATTATATGACAGCTGTTCATTCTGCTATGATTGACCAGGATGTTATCAACCGCCAGAAGGATCTCAATATCGTTTATTCTGCAATGCACGGCACAGGTCGCGTTATCGTTCCTCTCTGCTTGCGCTCTTGGGGCTTCCAGAACATCAATGTTGTTCCTGAGCAGATGGTTGTTGACGGCAACTTCCCGACAGTTGTTTCTCCGAACCCAGAGAACGCTGAGGCTATGACACTGGGTATGAAGCTTGGTACAAAGCTCAATGCCGACTTGGTTGTAGCTACCGACCCTGACGCTGACCGTCTTGCTATTGTTTGCCGCGACGATAAGGGTGAGTGGATGATTATCAATGGTAACCAGACTTGCATGATGTTCTGCTACTACATCATCGAGAACAAAAAGAAGCTTGGCAAGCTGAAGCCGACAGACTTCCTTGTTAAGACTATCGTAACAACAGAGGTTATCGCTGAAATCGCTAAGAAGAACAACGTAGAGCTTCGCGACTGCTACACTGGCTTCAAGTGGATTGCACGTGAGATTGCTATCTCTGAGGGCAAGCAGGACTACATCGGTGGTGGTGAGGAGAGCTTCGGCTTCCTGCCTTACGACAAGGTTCGCGATAAGGACGCTCCAGCTTCAATCTGCCTTATCTGCGAGATTGCTGCTTGGGCTAAGGACCAGGGCAAGACTCTCTACGACCTCTTGATGCAGATTTATCAGGAGTATGGCTTCAGCAAGGAGTTCACAGTGAACGTAGTTCGCCCGGGCAAGACTGGCGCTGACGAAATCAAGCAGATGATGGCTGACTTCCGTGCTAATCCTCCTCAGGAGTTGGGTGGTAGCAAGGTGGTTCTCTGGAAGGACTATCAGGCTCTCACAACTACAAAGGCTGACGGCACTGTAGAGAAGCTCGATATGCCTACAACAAGCAACGTGCTCCAGTGGTTCTGCGACGACAACACTAAGGTTAGCGTTCGCCCATCGGGTACAGAACCTAAGATCAAGTTCTACATCGAGGTTAAGGATCCGTCATTCAAGTGTGCTGGTTGCTACGAGCGTTGCAGCAAGGCTGCCGACGAAAAGATCGAGGCAATCAAAAAGTCGCTTCATCTTGACTAATAGCAATGTTGCTTCTTCGGAAGCAGTTGCTTTGAATATACAATAATGATAAGTCCACTTAAAGATATGGCCTAACCGGGCATTCCTTAAGTGGACTTTATTTATATCTTTCATCTTTTTCAACTCAAATCTTCATATTATATAATGATGAGAAAGACTCTGATTTCTATTCTTTGTCTGGTGGCATGTGCGTTTCATAGCATGACGTATGCTGCCGACTTTGCCTCAAAGGTGAATACGCTCATAGGTACCGATTACACCGGTAATACTTATCCTGGAGCGCAGGTACCTTTTGGCATGGTGCAGCTCAGTCCTGACAACGGATTGCCTGGATGGGATCGCATTGCAGGCTATTTTTATCCCGACAGCACTATTGCAGGCTTCAGCCACACCCACTTGTTGGGAACGGGCGCCGGCGATTTGTATGATATTTCGTTTCTGCCTGTGACGTTGCCGTATAATGAGGCGGAAGAGCCGTTGGGCATACACTCGTGTTTCACTCACAAGGACGAAACTGCACACGCAGGCTATTATCAGGTGCGCCTTACCGACTATGACATAAATGTAGAGCTTACAGCAACTCCGCGTTGCGGCGTACAGCGCTACACTTTTCCTAATGACGGCAAGGAGCGTATGGTAATACTCGACTTGAACAAGGCTATGAACTGGGATGCTACGGTTGACAGTAAGATAAACGTTGTCGATTCGTTCACAATCGAAGGCTATCGCTATTCGGACGGTTGGGCACGCAATCAGCGCGTTTGGTTCAGAACACGTTTTTCGCAGCCAATCAAGTCTGTAGAGATTGAGAGCAAGAAACTGCAGAATAATCCGAATGGGGTAGGCTGCATCGCTCGTTTCAAGTTTGCTACAGAGGGTTTCGACAAGTTGGTTGTTACAACAGCCTTGTCGCCTACGAGTCTTGAAGGCGCGCAGAAGAATCTTCAGGCTGAAGCTAAGACCGACGATTTTGACGCCGTAAGACGGCAGGCTGAAACGCTTTGGAACAAGGAGCTGGGCAAAATAGAGATAGAAGGAGCTTCAAAGTCGCAGGAGACAGTATTCTACACTTCGCTCTATCATGCCATGTCTGCACCTACGTTGCTCTGCGACGTAGACGGCACTTATCTCGGTGCCGACCGCAAGTTGCACAAAGCCGATGGTTGGAACAACTACGAGACATGCTCATTGTGGGATACCTACCGCGCTGCACATCCGCTTTACGACATCCTCATGCCAGTAAGAGCAGGCGAGATGGTCAATTCGCTCATTGCGTTCAGCAAGGAGAACGGACGCCTGCCGATATGGAACATGTGGTCGTCGGAGACCGATATGATGATTGGTTACCATGCAGCCTCTGTCATTGCTGAGGCTATTCTGAAGGGCGTGCCTAATATAAATAAGGAGGAGGCGCTTGCAGAGTGCGTCAAGACTGCAAACCTTGACGACTATAGAGGCATCGGACTCTACAAGAAGCTGGGCTATGTGCCTTACGACGTGAAGGAACCTACACTCGGCGACGACTGGTCGCTTTCGCGTACGCTTGAGTATGCCTACGACGACGCTTGCATCGCTGCGCTTGCCAAGTCGATGAACAAGACTGACGTTTATAAAGAGTTCAGCAAGCGCGCCAAGAACTATCGCAATGTGTATTGCAAGGGTTCTACGTTCATGCAGCCGCGCCATTCCGACGGCAGTTTCCAGCCGGCTTACTCGCCTGATGAATATACAGCACACATCTGCGAGAGCAACGGCTGGCACTACATGTGGTCGGTGCAGCACGATATAAAAGGACTCGAAAAGCTCGTAGGCAAGAAGCGCTTTGCCGAGAAACTCGACAGTTTCTTCACCTATACGCCTGCTGCAAATGCCGAGCTGCCGCTGTTCAGCACCGGTATGATCGGTCAGTATGCGCATGGTAACGAGCCGAGCCATCACGCTGCCTACATCTTCAACAAGATTGGTCAGCCGCACAAGACCCAGAAGTATGTGCGCCAGATACTCAGCGAACTCTACAACGACACGCCAGCCGGTCTGTGTGGAAACGAAGACTGCGGACAAACTTCCGCCTGGTATGTGTTCAGCGCATTGGGCTTCTATCCGTTGAATCCCGTCAGCTGCCAATATGAGGTCGGTTCGCCGCTTTTCCGCAACGCAACGATACACTTGGAGAACGGCAATACGTTCAAGATTGTGACAGAAGGCTATTCGTCCGAGAAGTATCTTGTAAAGGAAGTGCTGCTCAACGGCAAGCCGCTTCGCGGAACCGATATCTCGCATAATGACATCATGCAAGGCGGAACATTGACATTTGTGATGCAATAAACCCTATAAATAGTGTAAAAAATCTGAATGAATCAGTTTTTTTACACTATTTTATTGTCGTATTAAAAGTTTTTGTATCTTTGCAGAAACAAATTATCACTTTTAAAACGAAAGTTTATGACAAAATATCTACTCGTTATATTACTTGCTATTTTCATGATGGGTGCTCCCAGTTTTGCAAAGGCAGATTGTATGCCCGAGATAGAACTCATTGACAACGTGCAAAAGCCAGTTATCTCAATCGAGGACAATGTCGTGCGCATTACAGAGGCTTGTGGAATGACCATGAGTGTCTACAATCTTGCCGGTGGCGCTCCTATTATGTCTGTAAAGATTGATAGTCAGGACAAACGATTTGATTTGAACTTGCCAAAAGGGATTTACATTATTAAGGTTGGCAAGATTGCACGTAAAATTGTTATTAAGTAACAAGTTTTGTCAACATCGAATTTGAATATCAGCAAGTTCTCTTTGTTCTTCTTTCTTATGGTCTTTGTTTTTTGCTCATGCCATAAGAAAGAAGATTTTGTGTGCGTATCCTTAAACGATTTCGATTCGTTGCGTACAGCTGGATACGACGTCTCAGCAGACAATGTGTTTTCTAATATACGCGCGTTGATGGGGTCGGACACGACCAACAGCATAGCCGATATTCATGCCCGCCGACATTATAGGAAGGATATGGATATGTTGTGGATTACGCGCGACGGCGTATCCTCAAACGCCGATACGCTGCTCACGTTCATACAGCGTGTCGATTCTTTCGGCTTTTCGCGCGAGAAGTTCTACTACTCGATGCTGAAGGAAGACCTGCAGCGCGTGCGTGTTCTCGATTTCGACTCACTTGAATCGTCAAGAAATACAGCCGATAAAGTGTTCGCCCGTTTGGAGTATTACCTTACAAAGGCTTTCCTGCGCTATACCGAAGGACAGCGTTTCGGTTTCATGAATCCTTTCCAAGCTTTTAACCGACTCGACAAGCGCAACGACGACACCATTCATGTGTCCTACCGATCGCTGTACGGCTGGAATACCAGTCTGCCTGGCAGCAACTATCTTGCCACGGCTTGCAGCGTGATAAAGGGAGATGGCGAGAAGTTTACCGACTTTCTTGCCAAATCGAAACCTCACAGCCCGTTGTACAACAAATACGTAGCCGAACTCAACAAGACTAACGACAAGGCTTATCGCCGACTGCTGCTCTGCAATATGGAGCGTTGCCGTTGGGAGAACGACGGCGATTATCCGCAGTTGCACAAGAAGTATGTAGTTGTTAATGTGCCGGCTTTGCATCTCTATGCCCACGACGGCGACGAACGCCTCGTGATGAAGGTGGCGGTAGGAACGTTTAAGACGAAGACACCACTGCTCCACAGCAAGATAAAGCGAATGGATTTCAACCCCCAATGGATAATCCCGAAGAGCATCATCAAGACGAGCATTGTGCATCATGTAGGCGACCATGCCTATTTCGATCGTCACAACTACTTCGTGCGTGAGCGCAGCACCGGCAAGATTGTAGAACCCGAGAACGTGACGCGTGAGATGCTCCTCAGCGCCAACTATTCCGTTGTGCAGTGGGGCGGACGCGGCAATGCGCTCGGCAGGTTGATATTCCGATTCGATAACGATTACAGCATATACATGCACGACACCTCTTCGCCAGGCGTCTTCGCCCGTACGAACCGCATGGTCTCGCATGGCTGCATACGTGTAGAGAAGCCATACGACCTGGCTGTCTTTATGCTCAAGGACAAAGATGAGGCGTTGATGGAGAAGATTAAATACTCTATGGCAGCCGATTTCAGCGAACGGCCGAGAGAATACGAAACGACAGACGAACGTCCAAAACGTTCGGAGATGGTACGTAGCCTTAAGGTAGATCCGCTGGTGCCGGTATACATCACTTACTATACACTCTATCCCGACGCCGCCGGCAACCTTGTAAGGCATGAGGATATATACGGTTTCGACGGAATAATATACGAGAATATACAGAAGTTTCTTTAATAATGGGGTTCAAGGCAAATGGAAAGTGCTGAGAAGAACAAACTGTTTTCAGATATCGTCGTCCGATATAGCGAGAAACTATATTGGACGATACGCCGTATTGTGCTCAACCACGACGACGCCAACGATGTGATGCAGAATGTCTTCGTCAAGGCATGGAACAACCTTGAACAGTTTCAGGAGCGCTCAAAGATTTATACCTGGCTCTATCGTATAGCTATCAATGAGTCGCTCGATTTTCTGCGTCGTAAGCGCGATTTCGTTGCTTACGATACCGACCTTAGCGATGGGGTAGGCTCGCGCCTCATTGCCGACGAATATTTTGATGGCGACGCCACGCAAGCTCTTCTTCAGGAAGCCATCGCTACGTTGCCCGACGTGCAGCGCATAGTCTTCAACCTTCGCTATTTCGAAGAGATGAAGTATTCCGACATGAGCCATCTTCTGAACACGTCAGAAGGCGCATTGAAGGCCAGCTACCACATCGCCGTTAAGAAGATTCACGATTATATAGTGGGTAAATAGTCGCATTTTTGTACCGTTCGCGTCCGCCGTCCAATCGGTTCGCGTTCGGAATCCAATCGGTTTGCGTTCGAAATCCAATCCGTTTGCGTTCGGAATCCAATCCGTTTGCGTTCGGAGCACGATGATAAAGTGTAACAAAATCATTGTAGGTTACAGAAAGACCGATGATACAATCAAGTCGTGATATGCATCTGCTTTGTGGCTTTGAAAGTATACAAGGAACTGGAGCGCATGCTGAAAGTCTCAGAGATTAAGATGAGCGTGGACAAGGTGCTTGCATTGGCAAAGACAATCACGACAATACAAATTAAGCTACCTCTGAACAATGAGGTTTACACCCAAACCATGCTGATGGCAAGACATCAGAAAATAGCTAAACTCTTTGATGAAGATTTTTGGGTGACACGATGACGAAGTCAGGAAAAAGAGGGAATGTAAAAATACAGTAACAGTAGGTAGTGTCCTGACTTCGTCAATGCGTCACCCAAATTAAAATTTGTTGCCAGATAGGTCGAA
>ERZ1673734.51-NODE-51-length-117308-cov-22.852959_pt1 | contig 117308 bp, 117 predicted proteins | sample MGYA00580199_ERZ1673734 | MGnify/ENA primary metagenome ERZ1673734 (study PRJEB41218, sample SAMN15661742) | gut metagenome | host: Homo sapiens | place: Canada: London | collected 2015-08-20/2019-03-30 | study: EMG produced TPA metagenomics assembly of...
ATGGCTGTGCCGGATACAACTCCTGTGACCGGTGTACCTCCTGCAAGTCCAATCCGGACTGTGACGTTTCCGACAAGTCCTGCACCTATGGCTGTGCTTCTTACAACAGTTGTTCGAAGTGTACCTCCTGTAAATCCAACCCGGATTGCAGTGCGACGGCGGTTTCCTGTGACTACGGATGTGCCTCGACCAACTCCTGCGGTATCTGCACTTCTTGTTCGGGCAATCCTGACTGCGACGTAACCGACAAATCCTGCGATTACGGTTGTGCGGCGACCAATTCCTGTGGCAAGTGTACGTCTTGCAAATCTTGTACTCCGTCGGCAAACGAGACCGGCTGCACCTATGGGACGGAATCCTGTTCCGACGGCTGCGGCGGGACCAGACTGTGTTGCAAAGGGCATACCCACAGTTACAGCTGTCCGTCAGGATACTCGGCAAGCAATTCTTGGGGAAGTTCGGCTCAGACCGCGTCCAAGACCTGTTCCTGCGGTGCTGCTTCGGGAACCTGTTACAAAGCTCCGGCACACACCCACAGTTACAGCTGTCCTAGCGGGTACCAGGAATCATCCTGCCCGTCATCGCAGAAAAACATAGGAACAACCTCTAAAGTCTGTTCTTGCGGTGAAAGATCCGGCACTTGTTATAAATGTCGCGCATGGACCTGTCAGGATGGCGGTTACAGTTCTACTGTTGATGCATCATCCAATTATCTGACCTGCAACCGAGAAAACTTCCATGGGCTGACGTGTTACAAATGTTATAAAAACTGTTCTCCCTGCAACATTTATACGGGAAGATGTTACGATACCTGTTGCAGCTTGTATCCTAATCCGTTCGACGGAAAGGTAGACGGGTTAACGTGCTCCCGTTAACAAAAACGTTCAGTCTCAGTCCCGGGCCTAGTGCCCGGGATTTTTTTATCCTTTATGCTTATTTAATCCGTACAGAGCCGTGCTTATTTTAAAGGTGTTTAACAAAGGAGACGCTTATGCTTGAAGATGAAAATCCCTATTGGTCCGAGGAGGCCGACGAACATCTGAAATGGCACGCCCCCGCGGGAACTTTTACCCAAAAAGCGCCAGAAATAGTAAAAGTTCTGATGAAAGGAGCGCACAACGACCCTGCTCTGGCGTTGCGCCGGCTGGTGTTTTATATGAATCGTGCGGGCAGCGGCCTAAGCAATGCAAAAGAAATTGAAAAGGCCAAAGCAAAATTGGAAGAACTGGAACATGAGGCCTAAGCCTTTTTAATTCAGATAACAATCATTTTGGAAAAAGGAGAATATAAGATGGCTAATCATATGACGACCCGTGATGAACAGGAACGCAACGTTCCGATTCACAACAACAATCAACACGGCGATATGCGCAGTTTGATTTCGCATTTTTGGAATATGCTGGATTTTCCCCACAGCAGCGATATGGCTGACATGGAGCCTAAAATCGAGGTTTCGGAAAACCAGAATGAAGTGACCGTCACTGCAGAAATGCCCGGCGTGGCCGAAAATGACATCGATGTTGAAATCTCTTCTGACGGATATCTGACAATTTCCGGCGAAAAAAGACATGAACACGAGGAAAACAGCAAAGGCAGCTATTTTTCAGAAATTTCTTACGGTATGGTCAAGCGAACCATTCCCCTGCCCTGGGATTTGCAATTTGACAACGCCGACGCCGAATATGCCGACGGGGTTTTGAAAATCGCCATTCCCAAATCACCGAATGAGCAAAAGAAGAAAAAGAAAATAAACATCAGCCGCAGCAATTCCGGCAGTTCACCAAAAAGCGGGCGCAACAACCGCCGTCAATCCCGTATGGACGAGGCCGACGAAGAATAGCTTTTTTTCTCAGAAAGCATTTTGAATGCAGCAGTATGGCGACGACAGGCCATACTGCTGTTTTTCAATATCAAAACGATATTGGCAGCAAGAATAATGACGCCGCCGACAATGATGTTCCACGTCAAAGGATTGTGTAAAAAGACAATATCCAAGGTAATGCCCGTCACCGGCTCCAACAGCAAAATCATTCCGATAATGCCGGCAGGAACATTTTTATTATTGAAAAACACCAGTACATTGGCCGGCGTATAAATCAACAGGCTGTACACCAAAAACGAAATCCACAAATTCGTTCCGATGTCGAAAGAAAACAAAGTAAAACCGCCTTCATATCTGGGCATATAACGGTTAGCCAGCAAATACAACACCGCCAGCGGCACGACGGCATAAAAACAGGTACACCAGTATGTCGAAGCCGGAGATATTCCTTTTTTTGAAAAATATTTGGTTATCAATATCCAGACCGACTCTCCCAACCCGGCGAACAAGGCCAAACTCATACCCACAAACGAATAATGTATGCCCTGAAACGGATTGATGAGAATAATCAGACCGGCAAACATAACCGCAACCATAACCCAGTCTGCCGCTGCAATATGTTTTTTAAAATAAAAGCGCTCAATCATAATCGTCCATATCGGCTGCAAATAAACCAACAACAGCACCAACGTTACTGATACGTTCATAAACAAGGGAACATAATCACCCACATTCACCAAAAGCACCGAAAGCGTAAACAACAGCGTTATGACCGGAGGAACGCCGATAAAGCGTTTAAACTCCTTGACCACAAACGGCGTAAACAATGCTGCACCAATCAGGTTGGGAAACAACATAACCTCAAACAAGGTGGCACCAGACATAAAAAGAATTTTAGCGCCGAAAACTATCCCGCCGGAAAGGATTCCGGCCAGTGCCAACATTACGTAATTCATCAGAAACTCCTGCTCTGTTCTAAAACTTCAAACGTTCGGTTTTTTGGCGCGAAAGTTCAAGTACGGCATCAAAATCATCAGCATCGACGACTTTGTTTTTACGAACAAAACCGCATTTGACGCAACGATGAACAATGATGTAGCGCCCGTCTTTGTATTCGAGGTCAGCCGGTTCCATCAAACCGCCGCATTCCGCCGCGCGATCTCCGGGGTTGACGTCGACATGTTTAGAATATAAGCAGTGCGGACAATGATTTGTATAGCCGTTGCCCTGAACTTTTGCACCGCAATGCTCACAGGTAAAATCTTCAGTCGTGCGGGAAAACTTTTTCATGCGCAGGTAACTTTCTTTTCAAAAATGCTTGCCGTCATTTTATCCAAAGCCTTGGAACGGGACGAGCCTTCATAGACAACCTGCCCCTGATCCAGAATATAAGCATAATCAGTAAGCGGCAACAAAGTCTTAAGATTATGTTCCACAATGACAAAACCGGTGCCGAGGCCGGTATTGAGCTCTTTGATTTTATTAAACATATCTGCTGTAAGCTTGGGAGACAAACCGATTGACGGTTCATCCAGGAGCAAAAGCCGGGGCTGGTTTATAAGCCCGCGGGCAATAGCCACCATCTGCTGTTGTCCGCCGGAAAGATTGCCGGCCAAATCATCCAAACGCGGTTTCAAATCGGGAAAATGAATTAAAATTTCTTCAAGACGATTGTGAAAAGCAAAACGTTTAGGCCAAAAATGTGCGGCCAGTTCAATATTTTCCAACACCGTCATATTACGAAAAACCCGCTTTCCCTGAGGAATCATAAAAACGCCTTTTTTAACCAGTTCCGCCGGCTGCGGCCGAATTTCGACGTCATTAAAATAAATTCCGCCGGACACCGGCCTGATAAGGCCGTACATAACCTTGAGCAAAGTCGACTTGCCGGCTCCGTTCGGCCCCATAATTACGGTAACCGCAGAGGTGTCGATTTTAACCGAGACGTCTTTCAAAACCAGGCGCCTGTTATATCCGGCATCAATATTTCTTAACTCCAGCATAAGTCTCTCCCCCGTCCGTCCGGTTATTTTTCGATTTCGGCGCGGCCGTTTTTAATTTGTTTCAAAACCGACGGGGCGTGAAAAACGCCTTCGGCATCCTGTTCCGCACGGCCGGCCATTCCCTCGTAATAACGCTGCGATTCCAAAGCACCGACAGCCTGCTGCGGCGTCGGCGCGTTTTCAAACGCTTCAACCAGCAGCATTACCGCATCATAAATATTTCCGGCGCCGAAAGTGCTGATGTCCGGCTGAGAGCTCTGCATACGCTTTATCAGTTCCTGACGCGCAGGCGCAACGTCGCTGAAAAACATATCTTCACCTCCGGCAAAGGTGTCCAGCCGCCCAAAACTGGCCACATTGGTCAGCGGATACGGCAGTTTGGACGCACGATACTGGAAAATGATATCGCTGGCCCGAGAGGTCGACACCAATGCCAAAATGACATCCGGCTCATAGTTGCGGATAAAACTCAACAGCATCCGAAAATCTTTTTCCTGCGGCTTGGCACGATAGTATTTGGCCGTGATTTCCGGATAACGGGGCAAATTCTGGCGAAAAGCGTTCTCTGCCGCCAAAGCTTCCGAAATTTTTGGCGTAATGACGGCAACTTTCTGAAAACCGTTACGACGGAAATGGTCGAGGATTTCCCGTGTACTTTCATCTGGGTGTGTCCAGTGGACAAAGTTATAACGCCCCTTGGCGACGGCCGGTTCGGCGCTGCCAACGTTAAACTGGATGATTTTTCCGTTCTCGGCCAGCGTGTTGATGACGCTGCCGCTCTGCGCCGAATAGGTAATGACGGCGTTTGCGCGGTCGGCATGCTGGAGCCGGGTAAACGCGGCAATCGTATTTTTGGGCTCAAATTCATCGTCTTTGAAGATAAAGTTATATTCGTTTTTCAGACGATGTTTGGGCAAATCATCGATAGCCAGGCGAGCCGCAGCCTGCAACCCTTTGCCGACGGCGCCTTCCCGTCCGCTCAACGGCAAAATGATGCCGATTGTCACCTGCGGTTTGGGAGCAACGGTTTCCACCGGTTCCTGCTGTTTGAAGGAGATAAAACGACTTGCCGCAAAAGCCGCTATTATAATTGCCAATATGACGGCGGCGATTAATTTGCTTTTCATATCACTTTCCCAAATAAGCTTCGCGGACTTTCTCGTCGGCAAGAACTTCCGCGGGTATTCCCTTTGCCAGCAACCGCCCGGAATCAAGCACGACAGTGTAGTCGCAAAGTTGTTCAATCAAGTTCATATTATGTTCAATCACAATCAGGGTTTTGCCTTTTTGTTTGAGTTCGCGCAGGATATTCACGATATCCTGAACCGTCTCGGGAAACAATCCGGTAAAAGGTTCGTCAAAAAAATAGATATCGGCGTTTTGCATCAGCGCCCTGCCGATTTCCAACAGCTTACGCTGGCCGTAAGAAAGCCCTTCGGCATTTTTATATCTATAATCGGCCAGCCGAACGGTTTGCAAAACGTTTTCCAGACGTTCACGATAACGTTCGATATGCTGCTCAAACAAACTGTGCCAATAACGGTTTTCGGCAACCGGCAGCAGCAGGTTGTCTTCAACGGAAAGCTGTTCTATCAGGCGGCCGTCTTGGAACGTGCGGGCAATTTTAAGGCGCCGCAGCGTATTGGGCTTGATTTTGCGAACGCGCCGTTCGTTAATTTCTATCATTCCGTTTTCCGGTACAAGCATACCGGTGAGAACATTCATTAACGTCGTTTTGCCCGAACCGTTGGGGCCAATCAGACCGGTCGTCTGCCCGGAGGGAAACTCCAGCGACAAGTCGTCGAGCGCTTTTAATCCCATAAACTGCTTGGTCAAATTTTCGATTTTAATAGCATAATCCATAGCGTTTTACATCCTGTACTTTCCGAACAGCCCCTGAGGTCTCAAAATCATCATCAGCACCAACAGCGCTCCGTAGATTATCTGCTGCAGCTGAGCCGCCGTCTCGTAGGGCAGCCCTATGAAACGCAAAACTTCCGGCAAGGAAATCAATATCAGCGCACCGGCAATGCTTCCTTTGGCCGAAGACAAACCGCCGACAATGATAATCGTGAAAAGAAAAATCCCTTCTTTGAGCTGGAAGGTGCTGGGGTCAATGAAAGAAATATAGCTGGCAAACATTGCTCCGGCAATACCCGACATCATTGCCGACACGACAAAAACAATACTTTTAAAATGTTTGGTGTTGTACCCCTGCAGGCGGGTCAGCTGTTCGTCTTCGCGCAGAGCCTTAAGGGTGCGTCCGAAAGACGAGCGGTCAAACAACACATATATTCCGCAGCTCAAGGCAACCGCTGCCAGACACAAAACGAGATAGGAAAAGTTTGAAACCAGGCGAAAACTCCCAATTTCCGGCTTGGGAATGCCGAAAATACCGAGAGGCCCGTTGGTAAGGTCTTTCCAATTGAGCAAAACGGAAAAGACGATAACAGACAATCCGGCGGAAACAATGGCATAGTAGTCTCCCTGAAAGCGGGAAAGGATTTTTCCGACAACAAAAGCCAGAATGCCGTTTGCAAGCGTTCCCAAAAGCAGCGTTGAGAAAAAGCCCAGCCCCAGCTCGGTCATACCAATCGCGGCAGCATATGCGCCGATGCCGTAAAAAGCGGCTTGGGCAAGAGAAAGAAGTCCGGCCATTCCGACGACCATATTCAGCGACAAAGCCAAAGTGCCGTAGATACAAAACAGTATTGCCAGATTAATCAGGTATTCCATTTTTTAACCTCTTATTTTTTCACCTTCTTTTGGAAAATGCCTTTGGGGCGGAAATACAGGAAGACGATAAAGATGACAAAAGCGACGACGTCACGCCACTCGGAGGCAAAAGCCCAAACGCCCAGATTTTCGACAAACGCCAGAAAAAACGAGCCCAGAAAAGCGCCGCGCATGGTAGCCATACCGCCTATGATGGCACCTATCATTCCCTTGAACAACAGGCTGAAGCCCATAGCCGGTTCCATTCCCGTGTCATATCCCACCAGAATTCCGGCTAATCCCAAAATCAGGCCGGACAAAACCGATACAATCAAAATAATCCGCTCATTGTTCATTCCCAGAATGTGAGCCAGGGTCGCACTGTCATTAACGGCGCGGATTTGCTTGCCGAGAAAAGTATGATACAATAGATGGTTCAAACCGATGTAAATTAATGCGTTGGAGACAATCGTCAGAACCTGGACAAAGGGAATTTCGGCAAACCAGACATCTATCTGGGAAGAAAAATCTATGGTCCCCAAAGTTTGGTACTGAGGTCCGAAAAGCAAATGGATGACCGCTTCGAAAATCGTGTAAAACCCCAATGAAGCCACCAGAAGTATCATCGGCGAGGCTCCCCGCCGGCGCATCGGACGATAGGCATAAGCCTCCAGCACCCAGGCAAATGTCCCAGATATGGCCAAAGCCAGCAAAACCGCCCACCACGGCGCCAATCCCGCAGAAGATGTCAGATAAAAAACGGCATAGGCCCCTGCCGCCGCAACGGTTCCCAATGTCAGGTTAAAAAACGGAGACACCGAATACATCAGGCGGAAAGCCATCGCAATCAGACCATAGCCGGAACCGACAATCAGGGTATTTATCAAAAGCTGAACAAACATTCTCATACTCATCGAATTAAATTTCTGGTTTAATATTATAGAGTTGAGTTTTCAATGCAAGGATTTAATGCATTTGTGCAACCACAAATGAGTGCCGGTTTTGCCTTAAAATCGGCATTCGGCGCAAAAAAATACTTGCAAAATAAATTAAATTTGCTAATTATAGCTTCTGTTAAGGACTCGGAAGTTGCGACTTTAAATTTGAATCCGTTGTCGGTCTAGGTTTCTTTGAGTTTTGCGGGACATAGCTCAGCCTGGTAGAGCGCTTGCTTTGGGAGCAAGATGTCACTGGTTCGAATCCAGCTGTCCCGACCAATTATTGACTGTTTATCCAAGGCCCCGTAGCTCAGCTGGATAGAGCAACAGCCTTCTAAGCTGTGGGTCAGAAGTTCGAATCTTCTCGGGGTCGCCATTTTAATAAAGTCCGTTGCAATAGCGGGCTTTATTTTTTTAAGAAAAAGCCCTCCGTTCAAACAGGGCTTTTTGTTTTTATTCCACCAGTTCAATGCGGACTTTTTTGCCGTAATGGCTGATTATCCGCATCAGGGTATAAATCGGCACCGGTTTTCCGGTTTCTGCCCGGTCAAGCACCCGGCGGTCGATTTTGATGTGGTGAGCCATATGGAACAGGCTCATTCCCTTTTGCCGGCGGCGGAGAAACAACTCCAGCCCCAAAGCTTTGCGGATTTCTTTCAAATCCATATTTTCCGTTATCATTTTTTAGCTCCTTTTGTTGATTAAAAACAAAAACCTCCTTGAAAAAAACAAGGAGGTGGAGCTAGAAAACTGTCGAGAACAGTCACGCTTATTCGACTACAAAAGTAGCTTATATCACGCACCCCACCACAAGGTGGAATCCCGAAGATGTTTTCTAGACACCACAGCCCATCTCTGAGCTGCAAGTGTCAGATTAAAGCAATTTCACATTTTTTCAAGTTTTTTCTTGTTTAGAAAAAATAAAGCCGGCTGTTTTGACACAGTCGGCTTTATCTTTAGTATTCGTTGGCATCGTCATACTCTTCCTGCTCTCGGAGTTCCTCCTGCTGGCGCAGTTCTTCTGCCTCACGTTCACGCTCTTCGTCTTCGTAACGCATCCGTTCTTCGTCTTCCAAACGCAGTTGTTCTTCGGCTTCGCGCTCACGCTCTTCCTCTTCCAACCTTTGGCGTTCTTCTTCCTCCATACGTTCGCGTTCCTCGAGTTCCTGACGCTCACGCTCCTCTTCTTCTGCCCGCTGACGTTCTTCCTCTTCCATACGTAAACGTTCTTCCTCTGCTTCGCGCTCCATTGCCTCTTGGCGTTCGCGCTCTTCTTCGGCTTCACGCTCCATGGCTTCCAGACGTTCGCGTTCATCTTGTTCGCGATCATCATCACGAGGATCGTCATAATGACGGTCTTCATTTTGAGAAGCGGCTTCCTGTTCGGCTCTTTCCTGGGCTTCCTGCTCGGCACGTTCCATAGCTTCCTGTTCTGCACGCTCGCGTTCCTGGGCTTCGATTTCGGCTCTTTCTCTTTCAGCAGCCTCCAATTCAGCTCTTTCGCGCTCCTGTGCCTCCAGTTCATCACTGTCGTCGTGAGGTTCTGAACCGGAGCCATCCATATTTAAGGTTTCGTCATCATGAGGTTCCGGTTCTTCAACAGGCTCTTCATGATGTTCTTCCGTATGGATGTCTTCTTCCGCAGGTTCTTCAGGACGTTCCTCATTTTCAGCAAGATGCTCTTCCGCTGGTTCTTCCTCTTTCGGTTCCTCAACAGAATCTTCGTGACGTTCTTCTTCACGATGTTCTTCTTCCTGCTGTGGTTCCTCGGGCTGAACTTCCTCGGGTTTGTCCTCGTCAAAGAACAAGCTTTCGCGGGGTTCTTCCTCTTTTGGTTCCTCAACAGAATCCTCGTGACGTTCTTCTTCACGATGTTCTTCTTCCTGCTGTGGTTCCTCGGGCTGAACTTCCTCGGGTTTGTCCTCGTCAAAGAACAAGCTTTCGCGAGGTTCTTCCTCTTTAGGTTCCTCCTCGCCGGGGACATTTTCAGCAAAAGCATCTTTAGACGGCTCCGGTTCTTCCTCTTTAGGCTCCGGCTCATCATCTTGATGGCTACCCCAAAAGTTGAAGAGACTTTCCTTATGCTCATCATCGTTGTCGTCATCATGGTGTTCATGATGGTGATGTTCATATGGTTCGTCTTCGGTTTCGCCGTCAACTACGTTTTCAGGAAATATTCCGGGACGTTCTTCGAGTTCTTCTTCGCTTTGGGTCTCGGCAACAGACAAATCCTGTTTCCAGATATCCTCAAAAGCAACGTCCGAAGAAGCATCCTCCTCAGAAGCCAAGGCATCCCACCAGCTGAAGCGTTTGTCCTTGTCAGACGCGTCTTCCCGGTGGTAATCATCTCTCTCTTCATCAGAAACAGAACTGAAACTATCCGCAGGCTCGTCTTCTGATTCAGCATCGGCTTTCCGGCGGCGTTTTTCCGCTTCTTCCTCCTCCTGACGGATTTCAAGCTCACGCTCTTCCTCCTCTTCTTCGTAATTGAACTTCCACTGATAGTCTTCAAACAATCCGCGGACATTCAACTCCCATTGAGCAAACCAGCCACGCCATTCCGTATAGGCACTCTCGGCTTCGGCTGAAACTTCCTCAAGGTTTTCCTCGTCAGGCTCAAGATTAAAGCGGTTATACCAGAACTCGCTTTGATGCTCAATGTCTTCGAGCCACACGCGCTTAAATGTCATATATTCCGGCTTGGCAGAATATAGGAACGAATATAAACGCATCATAAAATTTTCATGGTCGGCAAACTCCTGCCGAACTTCTTGTTGATACTCTGCAAGAGTATTCTTCAGGTTTTCGCTGTCCATAATTATATATATTTAGATTAGTACTCAGTTTAAGATGACAACTATGCACACATAGTAAGAGTGTAAATAATAAGTTATCAGCTATAAATAATACCACTTGAGGGGATTTTTGTCAACTTTGATGAAAAATTTAAGTTGACGGAATATTTTAAAGTGATACCTATAAGCCATTAATTAATCTAAAAAAAAGTGAGTTGTGAAATGTTTGGAAGTTTTCAGTGGCAGGAATTTGTCAGCGCGTTTGTCGTTTTGTTTGCGGTTATAGACATTACCGGTTCCATTCCGGTGATTTTAACCTTAAAAAAACGGGGCAAAAAAATAAATGCCGCTAAGGCTGCTCTGCTGGCTTTGATTATGTTTTTCATATTCTTCTTTGTGGGAGAGGCTTTTCTCAACCTGTTTAACGTCGACATCTCTTCTTTTGCGGTTGCCGGCTCTTTCATTATCTTTATTGTCGCTCTGGAAATGATTTTAGACATCGAAATTTTTAAGGATACCCCGGACGCCCCCAAAGACGCGACTTTCGTTCCGGTGGTTTTTCCGCTGATTGCCGGTGCCGGAGCGCTGACCACCCTGCTCTCCATTCGTGCACAGTATAACGACATCAATATTCTGCTGGCCGTTATCTGCAATATGGTAATCGTATATCTGGTGCTGAAGCTGACCAAGCGCATCGAGAGGATGCTGGGAGCCGGATTTATCTATATGCTGCAAAAGTTTTTCGGTATCATTCTGCTGGCAATTTCAGTCAAACTGTTTACCACCAACATCACCTTTCTGGTTGAACACATCAAACAACTGTCGGAATTATAACTTTATAAATCCCTGTTCACGAAAGCTGTAGTGGCTGCTGCGGCTGACGACAAAGTGGTCATGAAGTTTGACGCCGACGGCGGCGCAGGCTTCTTCGACCTTTTTGGTCATCTCCAAATCGGCGCGCGAAGGCATGGTATTGCCCGAAGGATGGTTGTGCACCATAATGATTGACGAAGCGTGATGCGCCAGTGCAGACTTTACAACTTCGCGAGGATGGACGGCAACCGCGTTGATGGTGCCGCGCTGCATTGTTTCTTCTCCGATGACCTGCAATTTGGCATCCATAAAAATTATGCGCAGCTCCTCGACATCAGAATGGCACATGGAGGTACGGCAGTATTCGAGCAACGTATCGGGAGAGCGGATGACCGGCGCTTCGGCCGCGCACAGCGTCTGCCAGGAAGTACGGATGGCGGCGGCTTTAATCACCTTAAGCATTGCCAGCGTATTTTCCTTTACGCCGTCAACTTCCAGCAAAGCCGCAGCCGGCGCATTGATAACGCCGGAAAAGTCGTTAAATTCGGCAATCAGCTTTTTGGCCAGAGGCTTGACGTCCCGCCGGGGAATGGCCATCGTCAGAACCAGCTCCAACAACTCGTAATCCGCCATATCTTTCCCCTCGCCCAGCAAAAAACGCTGACGAAGACGCTGGCGGTGTCCCAGATAATCCGGTTGTTTGACGTCCCGTTCCATAGTCCTTTGAGCCTTAAAGCTTGTAAGGCGGCTTGTCCAGCCCCTTGGGAGAATAGGTGAAAACCTCATAACCGTCTTTGGTTACGGCCAAAGAATGTTCAAACTGGGCAGACAAGGACTTGTCCCTGGTGACCGAAGTCCAACCGTCTTTTAATATAATGGCGTCAGGTTTGCCGATGTTAATCATCGGCTCAATCGTGAAAAACATTCCTTCTTCCATCAGCGGACCGGTTCCTTTGCGGGCAATGTGCATTACATTCGGTTCATCATGAAAAACCTGCCCCAGCCCATGGCCGCAAAACATATCGACAACCGAATAGCCGTATTTGTGGGCATATTCGGCAATAACGGCGCCGATGTCGCCCATACGGGCTCCGGGTTTAACAACGTCAATGCCGCGCATCATACATTCATAAGTCACCTCGACCAGACGTTTGGCCTTGATACTCGGTTTGCCGGCAAAATACATACGGCTGGTATCGCCGTACCATCCGTCCAAAATACCGGTAACGTCAATGTTAAGCATATCGCCGTCGACCAGTTTGCGCTCATAATCGGGAATGCCGTGGCAAATGACATGGTTGATGGAGATGCAGACCGACTTGGGATAGCCGCGATAGCCGAGGCAAGCGGGAATAACGCCGCGAGACGTGAAAAATTCCCGGCAAAGATCGTCCAATTCTCCGGTGGACACGCCAACCTGAACATAAGGGGTTATGTAATCCAGACATTCGGCGGCAATCCGGCCGGCCTTGCGCATCTTTTCAAAATCTTCGGGATCGTCGTGAATGACGATGCCGTCTTTTCTCTTGTAACTCACTGCATACCTCGGTTTGTTAATATAATATTTTCATTTTATTAGCCAGTGTTACACTTTTTTTATCAATATTGCAACCATAACAAACAAATTCCAATCCATTTTTTGCTTCGTCATAAATCCGGGCTGCCGCGACCGGGTCCAGATTCCAGCTGAACTTGGCTTCGACGCAATCCTGCCGGGGCACCAGCATAAAAATGACGGTTTTGTGTCCCTGCCGGCGGAGTTTGGCCAATTCCTCAAACATTGCCATCTCAAAGAAATTTATTCCGGCAGGAAAAACGGAGCAGCCGTTTTGCTTGTTAAACACGTTTTCAATAAAGACATAGCATTTGTTTCCGGACGGCGAAGACAATTCAAAATCAATGTGCGGCAGATGTTCGTCAGGCTCTATCCGGCGGCAGACGTTATATGCGTCAAAATCAGCCGACAACACGCCGTTGTCAAAGGCTTCCTGAAAAAGAAAGCCGTTATAGGTCGGGTTAACGAGAATCAGCCCCTCGCTGCGGCTGATGAACTCAAGCTCGTAGCGGATTTTGCGCAGGCTGTCGCGATGGCGTTTGATTATGGCGTCCACGCCGGCGGAGCAGAGTTTGGCCGCTTCCGAAGAACCGCAAAAAACCGGAACCAACGAATTGTCGGCCAGCCTGACGTCCAGTATCAGGCTGTTGTAGCAGTTCATAACCTGCCCTTTTATGAGTTCCGGACTGATTTCCACCTGCGGTTACCTCATTTAAATTAAACAAACGATGCTTAAATATTACAAACAAATAATAAAATATGCAAGGAGGAGGATATGAACAAGCTGATGAAATTTGTATACAGCGCGGTTATAACCGTCATTGCCGGCGCCGCGGCGTCTTATTTTACCCGTTTTGGCATTTACAACTGGTATGCAGCCCTGGACAAGCCGACGATTACACCCCCGGATGCCGTTTTTCCGATTGTATGGACAATTTTATACCTTTTGATGATAATCGCCTTTTACAGAGTTTTGACAAAGGCCGACGCTGAAAGGCAGCGCAGAGCCAATCAGCTGTTTTTGGGGCAGTTGCTGCTGCAGGTCGTCTGGACCTATTTTTTCTTTACGCAGGGGTATATCGGGCTGGCTTTTGCGGTGATTATCCTTCTGGATTTGATTGTTTACAAAATGATACTGAATTTTAAGGCTGCGGACAAGGCTGCCGCCTATATGATGTATCCGTATTTCTGGTGGCTGATATACGCCAGTTTCTTAAACTTCAGCTTTGCCTACATCAACGGAATGGTTGTTATTTTTTAGAAAAATTTAAAAAAAGAAATTATTGATACACGAAAAAACACCCATTAAACAAATATTCAGTTTTATTTAACCATTTTCATCTACTGTTATTTTTGGATATGTACCAACATATCTAGGGCGTCAGAAACCCTTTATATTGTCGGTCGCCAAGCATAGCGACTTAAAATTATATGCCGATTTCTGTCATGGACGGATGTCGGCTAAATAAGGTTATGTGCCAAATAGGCCGAGCCGTTTGACAATATACGGTTTCTGAACATCCGCCCACCTTTTAGGTGGGTTTTGTTTTAGCCGGAACGAAAGGATGTTTAGATGAAACGAATATTTATAATATTGATGATGTTGCATCTAGGAGGATGTACAACTCATATGACGGACTTATCGATGATTTCAAATAAAAATATATCTCTTGATAAAGTTGATATTGATAAGCTTCCTCAGGAAAAACACATAGAGGGAGAAGATAGTAAATTTATATTCCTATTTCCTTTAGGACAACCCAAATTAAAAGAAGCATTAAACAATGCTTTGGAAAAGGGACAGGGAGATTTGATGGTTAATGCTTCTGTATATGTAACTGGATGGTGGTTTTTGATTGGAGAAGTGGGTATAAAGATTAAAGGCGATGTTGTTAATACAAGAGGAGGAAAGCAATGAGAAAAGGAAGTTTATTAGTTAGCAGCTTTCTATTTTTGGTGTCTTCTTGTACTGTAAACCACGGGGATTTTACAGTTTTGAGTAATAAAATTGTCGATATTAAGGATTTTAATATGGGAGGAAGCAAAAGATTAAGAAACATTGAAGGTAAAGATACAGCCCATACCATAATTATCGTCCCTACTGGGATACCTAAGTTATCCGAAGCGTTAAATAATGCATTTGAAAAATCTGATACAGATATTATGACAGATGTTAATGTAAAAACGCAAGAGTGGTATATTCCTTATATTTATGGACAAAGCTCTTGGATTGTAAAAGGTGATGCAATAAAAACTCGAAATAACTAAAGGAAACAGGTCGTAGAAATACGACCCGTTTCTTTATATTTGAGCGTTGTTTTGTATATAAATGCCAAAATTTTACTAGACAGTAGAACAACTTTGCATTATTAATGTGGGGTTAACAATTTATTTTTTGGGAAGTAAATAAATGACAACTACTGTTAAAGAAATCAGAAGCACTTTTTTAAACTATTTTGCCAAAAACGGCCACAAGGTTGTTCCGTCCTCCTCTTTGGTTCCCGACAACGATCCGACGCTGATGTTCACCAACTCGGGAATGGTGCAATTTAAAAACATTCTGGCCGGCAACGAAACCCGCGATTACACGCGGGCGACAACTTCCCAAAAATCCGTTCGCGCCGGCGGCAAGCACAATGACCTCGACAACGTCGGCTATACCGTGCGTCACCATACCTTTTTTGAAATGCTCGGCAACTTTTCTTTCGGCGATTATTTCAAAGACGACGCCATCCGTTTTGCCTGGGAAGTCGTCAACAAAGAATTCGGCATTCCCAAAGACAAGCTGGCCGTAACCTATTATCACACCGACGAAGAAGCGCGCGAAATTTGGAAAAAAGTTTCCGGTTTGCCGGAAGACAGGATTATTCCCATTGCAACCAAAGACAATTTTTGGCAGATGGGCGACACCGGCCCTTGCGGTCCCTGCTCGGAAATCTTTTATGACCACGGCCCCGAAGTTTGGGGCGGTCTGCCGGGCACGCCTGAAGAAGACGGCGACCGTTGGATTGAGATATGGAATTTGGTGTTTGACCAATATGAAGACTTGCCCGACGGCAGCCGCATCCCGTTAAAGCGCCCCTCTATCGACACGGGTATGGGACTGGAACGAATTGCCGCAATTTTGCAAGGGGTTCACTCCAACTACGACATTGATATTTTCAGAAATCTGATTAAAGCGATTGCGGATATGGCCAACTCTGACCCCAACGGTCCGCTGAAAGCCTCTCATAACGTCATTGCAGACCATTTGCGCTCAACGTCTTTTCTGATTGCCGACGGCGTATTGCCCTCCAATGAAGGCCGCGGTTACGTTTTACGCCGGATTATGCGCCGAGCCATGCGTCACGCTTATATGCTGGGCGTAAAAGAACCGATGATGTACAAACTGTTGCCGGCTCTGCAAAAAGAAATGGGAGAAGCCTATCCTGAACTTTATTCGGCCGAGACCCTCATCACCGAAACAATCCGCAGCGAAGAAGAGCGTTTTCTGAAAACGCTGGACAAAGGTCTGCGCCTGTTGGACGACGAAGCCGGTCACTTAAAAGCCGGAGACACTTTTAACGGCGAGACTGCATTCAAGCTTTATGACACTTACGGTTTTCCGCTGGATTTGACTCAGGATGCCCTGCGCCTGAAAGACATCAAAGTCGACACCGACGGTTTTGACAAGGCAATGGAACGTCAAAAAGCCGAAGCCCGCAAAAACTGGGCCGGTTCAGGAGACGCCGGAACCGAAAAAATCTGGTTTGAACTGAACGAAAAGCTGCCGGCAACCGAGTTTTTGGGCTACAATACCTTAAAAACCGAAGCTCAGGTGACCGCTCTGGTGCAAGACGGCAAAGAAGTGTCGGAAGTCAGCAACGGAGAATTTTTCCTATTGACCAATCAGACCCCGTTCTACGGCGAAATGGGCGGACAAGTCGGCGACAAAGGCAAAATTACGGGTAAAGATTTGGAAATTGAGGTTACCGACACCAAAAAGAAACTTGACGGACTTTATGTTCACATTGCCAAAATCGTTAAAGGACGCATCAAGAACGGAGACATTGTTCTGATGGAAGTCTGCGAATCAAACCGCAAAGCAATTGAAGCCAATCATACGGTTACCCACCTGCTCCACCATGCTTTGCAAGAAAAATTCGGCGCCAGCGTAACACAAAAAGGTTCTATGGTTGCCGCCGAAAGAATGCGTTTTGACATCGCCTATCCCAAGCAAATCAGCGAAAACGAATTACGCGACCTGGAAGATACGGTTAACGGCCTGATTCGTCAAAACCTTAAGGTAAACACCAAATTAATGAGTCACGACGAGGCCATCAATTCCGGTGCAATGGCGTTGTTCGGCGAAAAATACGGCGACGAAGTCCGCGTCGTTTGCGTAGGCGACGGCGTATCAACCGAATTATGCGGCGGTACCCATGTCAAAGAAACCGGAGATATCGGCTATTTCAACATCGTCAGCGAAAGCGCGGTTGCGGCAGGCGTGCGCCGTTTGGAATGCGTTACCGGGACACACGCCGAGAGATTTGTTCAAGACATTGAAGACAAACTGCATCGTGTCGGCGCTTGTTTAAAATCAAGTTTCAACGATATAGAAGCTCGCGTTAATCAATTACTTGAAGAAAAGAAAAAGCTGGAAGCTCAGGTTTTTGAACTCAAGAAAAAGCTCGTCAGCAATAAAGCCGCAGACAATCCCGATAATTTTGAAGCGGTTAACGGCGTTAAATTTGTCGCTAAAATTTTAGAAAACATCCCGGCCAAAGAGCTGAAGGCTTTTGTTGACGAAATAAAAGCGCAGTATCCCGAAGATACGATTGTCGCCCTTTTGGCTAGCAATGAAGGAAAAGCTTCCGTGGTTATCGGCGTCAGTGACAATCTGGCGGCAAAATATCCTGCCAACAGCCTGATTAAAGTTATAGCTCCGTTTGTGGGTGCGCAGGGCGGCGGCGGACGACCGGATATGGCTCAAACCGGCGGCCCGGATGCTACCCGGATGCAAGAAGCGATTGATGCCTTAAGAAAAGCGATATAGATGTTTCCGCAGCAAACGGTTGCGCTAAATCAGCGACAATGCTCGCGTTTTGAGCTCGTTTGCCGATGAAAAAAGGCATCTAAGAAAAGACTGATGTATTCAACCCCCGACTTATCGGGGGTTTTTTATTTGGCAATATATAAAAAAAGAATATATTTTCTTTGCCGTGCGATTTTTATTGCTTTACAACTGCTGAGCGGTGTATATCTGAGAAGAGAAATAAACGCGATAACAAAAAGGATAAACCTGATGCGTAACCTTATTGATAAAATCGAAGAAAATGCCAATATTGACAAGTCTTTTAAAAAAGAGGTTTATCGCAAGGCCATCCATTTGAGTTCACTATGGATTCCGGCGCTTATTTACTTTACTCAGCCGGCTTTTTCAATTTTTCTGTTCTCGCTGCTGTTTTGCGGCGATGCCCTGCTTGAATACGGCAACTATAAAAAATATCCCTGGGCAAGACAAACATTCGGGAAGCTGTTTTTTAAGACGCTGCGCGACAAGGAATGCCGCCGCAAGTTTTTTCAGGTCAGCGGTTCCTTATATGTTCTGCTGGCTGCGATTGTCTGCACCCTCTTCTTCAGCAAACCGATTGCGATTATATCCCTCACCGTTATGCTGGTGTCCGACACAATGGCCGCTCTGGTGGGAAAAGCCTTTGGCACGCGTATGCTTTATAAACACAAATCGCTTGAAGGCACCGTCGCATTTTTTATGAGCGCCCTCCTCATCAATATGCTTTTCGAGCCGCTGTTTCAGTTCACTTATGCGGGGGTTATTGCCTGTATGGCGGCAACTTTGGCAGAGCTTTATGAAGACAAAATAGATCTGGACGACAATTTGTCGATTCCTTTGTTTGTCGGGATAATTTTAACGCTTTTGGGCTAACACCGCACAAAAATAATAACATACTATATACTTTTGACAAATTTTTGTCATTTTTCACTTGCAAAGTTAATCTATTTATGTTTTGATAGAAAAATCATAAATAAATTACTTAAAAATTATCTATTAACCGGCACGTGGTGCCATTAATTTTATTCTTATGAATACATTTGGAACAATTGACGTTAAAAAAGTTCAGAACTTTTTTAACAAATGCGAAGTTCGTGTTGATGTAAACAGTCTTAACGGCGTTCAGCAACATATTGCGGAAAAATTTACCGCTTATTGCGAACCCAGGGGAATTATCATAAAAGCGGTTCCCTCGCCATACTGCGTAACGCTTTTCAGCTCAAACAAAGGAAAGACAGACCATATGGCGTGCCCCGCAATTTATAACGGAATTTCCGGCTGGGTCATCAATTTGGCATCGAAAAAAGATTCCAAAAGAAAAAAGTATTTGAAGTTCGTGTCTGAAAAAGATGCCGCCTGTATGCCGCTTAAAGGCGAATACAATGCATCTCCAAAGAAAACGAAGGCTGTTTCGAACCGACAGGCGATTGAAAATGCAGTTGCCGAAGAAACAGCGGAATGACATCCAACCTTTTGCGACGGAAGTTCTGATGTGAATCATAACTTCCGCCGGATACCGAAAAAACACAATCTAATACTCTAAAGGGTCTTGGAAGTTTCCAAGACCTTTTTTTATTGAGAAAATATTTGACATTTCGTCTAAATTGTGTACTTTATGCTATGAAAATTATTAGTATTCCTATAATAAAACTTAAACTATGACACAAGTAATCCCTGAACAGCAGCTTGATTTGGCACATATTAAAGCTGCGTTGGGCAAATTCGCACGAGAGAGCGGGTTTACGTATAAGAAAAATGTGCAATTGACCGCAAGCCTTTTGGAATTTAACCAAAAATGCTTAGTATTTGTTCCCGGCATCGTTTATCCGGCCATTGTCATTCCGGTACGGCGCCAAGGCGGAAAGTCCAAGGAAGAAACTTCTTTGATATATACTTTTCACAACGGGGAATTCAACCACATCAACAACAGCAAATATTTCAGCTGTAAGGCAACAGAATCTTTCTCATGGGAAGGAGTTTCCTATGAAAGAAACATTGTGTTGGGCGATTTTGTGGGTTATAAAAAAATGAATTAAGAATTATGAATGTTTTGAAAATCTCTAAAAGGAAAAGCGCTTCAGACCAATGTCCGAAGCGCTTTTTTGTTCGTCAGTTTAACGTCCGGTCGAACCGAAGCCGCTTTCGCCGCGGCAGGTGGCATAGCTTTCAAACTCTTCGTTGCTCACTTCTTCAAACACGGCTTTGTACGGAAAAGGAACCTCAACCTGAGCGATTTTGTCTCCGGGATTAATTATATAAGCCTTTTCGCCGGCCGGATTAGTATTCAGCAGACCGATAATAAGTTCTCCCCGATAATCCGTATCTATTATCCCTGCAATGGTAATGATTCCGTGCTTTATCGCCAAACCGCTGCGCGAATTTACTCTGAACCAAATCGGATTCTCCGGAGCCAGCTTTACCGCCGTCGGGATTCCGGCATGCTCTCCGGGACGGAGAACCACCGGCTCCGAAATGGCTGCACAAATGTCAAAACAAGCGGCATCAGGCGTCGCATAGCTGAGGTTGGCGGGATTTTCAACATAATGCTCCATTTTGGTGAACTTTACAATCGTATTTACGGTCTCAATCATCGGTCTTCTCTGCAAAAAAAGTTGTCATTTAGCCTCAGATTAGCGGCAAAAGCCTTATTTCTCCAGCGTTAAAATCGTTTTCCACAGTCCCGCTTTAAAAATAGACAAGGGCTGGTAAAAGCATTACCTTTTAGATAAAGTTTTATCAAGAAAGGCTATGAAAATGGTTAAAATTGTTGCTCCCCGCGTGGAAGTCCTTACACCTTTGGACGGCGAAACGATCCTGAAGCACATTGAACTGTGCGCCCGCAACTGCTATAAAAGCGAAGGAAACATCAGCGAAGACTGCTCCTCTGCCGTAAAAATGATTAACAAACTGATTGAGCTTGACCATACGGCGATGATTGAGCACTACAACATTACCGTCAAATTTGTGTGCGACCTAGGCTTTTATAAAGACATTACCCGCCACCGCCACGCCTCCTTTGCGATTGAGAGCACCAGATACTGCAATTATTCAAAAGGAAAATTCGGCAGTGAGATTTCGGTCATAAAACCCTGCAACATTGTCGAAGGCACCCCGGAATACAAATTATGGCTCAATACCATGGAAACCATTGAAAAAAACTACAATGCCATGGCAGCCTTGGGTTGCAAACCCGATCAGCTGCGGATGCTCCTGCCCCATTCCATTAAAGCGGACGTAATTATGACCGCGAACCTCAGAGAGTGGCGTCATATTTTGAAACTGCGCGCCGCACCGGCAGCTCACCCGAGCATTCAACAGCTGATGAAAATACTGCTCAAGGAATTTAAAGCTAAAATTCCGGTTGTTTTTGATGATATTCCTTATGACGAAGAAAACAGCCTGTCTGAAAAGATTGCCGCAGAATAGAATAAAAAAAACAGCCCCGCCGACGCGGGGCTTACTTTTTAGTTTGGCTGTTCTATAATTGAAAGAATGTGCCTGAGAACCGACTGGTCAACAAAATCTCCGCGTTTGACATAAAGATGATTGGCTACATTGTCCTGCGTCTGTCCTTCGGCTATTTTAAAATATTTTTTGGCCAACAGCTCGATACATGGCGTTATATGAACGGGCACACCGTCAAGTTTCTGCAACGGGCCGTCATACACACAGTCGACAACAATATCCGGCAGCAGCTTGGGCGAAAGCGTCATAAACGCCTCATAAACCCCGGCACCGCCGCAAATATACAGGTTTCCGTCAAAATCCTTAAATTTCCGAATGTCGGTTATAACACGGTGGCGTTCCGGATTGGCTGTTTCGTATTCACGATTTGCGCTTAAAACATATACCTCCGCTTGCGACAACGTTTCCGGCGGAATGCTCTCATACGTCGTTCGCCCCATAACCAGAGGCTGTCCGGCAATAATTTTTTGATATTTTCTCACATCCGAAGGAATATTCCAGGGAATGTCCGAACCGATACCGATAATATTATCCCCGTTATGACGACACCATATTGCAATTTTTGTCATTTTGTTTCTCCTTGCCGGCATCATAGCAAAATATTTGCCGGCATACAAAAAAAGCTGAGGTTAATCCCCAGCTCTTTTAACACATCAGGATAAAATCAGCAAATCAAAGCGCGAAACCAATATCCTTTTCGCCTCAAAAAACCTTTCAACCTGTATGCTGTGGCATATTTAATGCATCTTTCGGCATCTTGCTTATAGAAATCTTCCCAATCAATAAGAGAAGCGTCCGCATGGACCTTGCTTAAATATGTCCAGTTTTTGTTTTGAACAAAAAGATCAAATGCCTTGTTTTGGATCAAAAACTTTTTTCCTCCGTAAAATCCGTACATATATTTTACGACGCCCTGCTTATACAGATAAGGCCATAACTCGTCTTCGCTTCCAAAAAGAACTTTTGCATGCAGGTAAATCGCCTGCCATTCTCCCTTGTCGGCGAGAAATTTGAGCGCATCATCCTTTTTGCCGTATTCGGCAATGAAAGAAAGCTGATTTCTGCTATACAGCACCTCAAAGCACCCTCTTTGGGCCAACACAGGTCCCCATTCCGAGACGTTTTCCTCCATTGGTATCCACCCGAACCGGCCTTGTTCTATCAGAACTTCCCAGCGCTTATATTTAACGCAACAGTCCCAATCTTGATGACGAATAAAACATTCATTGCTGATACAGCAAAGAAAATTATTGTCCCAATGGCAACGCTTGAACAATGCGTACGCCGCTTCTTCGTCAAGAAAAGCGATTATCCACTCAGCCAACCTTTTTTCGTCGTTTTCAAAATAGTCGAAAGAACTTTTCTCCAAAAAAGCTTTTACTTCTTTGGTCCATCCCAGCTCCACCATAAACTGAAGCACACGGGGCGTAATGCAATAACCAGTATTCAGGCAAATCATCAGCTGATGCAGATTTTTGCCGCAGATAAGGTTCATAAGGATGCATTCCTCATCTTCAGAGGTAATGCACTTAAGCATCTCTTTGCGATTCATAATATTAGGATTTTGGATTTATGATATAAATTTTACTAATTGCGGAAAGCTTCTGCTGCATATGTCAGAAGTTTTTTCCAACCCGAGGCAGTGAATCATCAGCTTTACCGTTCGGCAGCTGTCTACAGGAAGCAGATGTATCATATCAACCTTACCACTCCGGCTTAAAACCAGATAAATTTTTTTCTGATCAGCCTGATATCCTACAGAGACCTCAAAACGAGACAACAATTCTTCCAGCAAAGAGAACTTCTCTTCCTCCGGCAACAACGACAACAGTTCTTTTTTATCCATACTTGTACTAATTTAAAAATTATTACTATAAAAATTGATTCGAATGAAGGGATTGTAAAGTTGATTAAGCCCGATTGCAACAAAATTATGGCAAAAAAAATCGAAGCCATAACAGGCTTCGATTTTAAAAACCGTCAGTTTTTTACTTAAAAAAACTGTTTAACCACAAAGAATACTGTCCGTTTTTGAACAACAGCCAACGTTTGTGATGCTTGGCCAGAAAATTCCAGTTTTCGGCATCAACCGCGTGTTCAAAAATCTTACCGGCCTTAGACGGCATTATGGTCAGAAAGACCTCCCAGTCAACGGCTTCATAGAATGCATTGTCAGCCAAAGCTTCATAGTCCCGGTGTTTGATAAACGGCCGCAGTTTTTTATTCTTCAACAAAAACTCTTTTTCGTTTTGGTTATAAAGAAAATCTTCCTGATGCGCCTCAAGCAATACATTCAGCAGGCTCTTTCCGTGGTATGTCATTCCTTTTTCGTGGGCAAAGTATACCAATTCCCACTTCTCGGAATCGACTAAATACTCAACCCCTTTTTCAAGCCAGACGAGCTCTTCGTAAGCTTGCAGCTCGATTAAATCATCAACCCGCTTAAACTGTTTTAAAACCGCTCTGGCTTCTGGCGTATTCATCTTTTTTAATTCCTCAAAACGCCCGTGATATCCCAAAACATCAACCTTACCCAGTTTTGCCAAAATGTCCCAGGCTTCGGCATTTACCAAATCTTTGTCTAAGATATAGTTTTTGATGATATCCCAACGTTTGCAACCGATAAACAAGTCTACAGCCCTTTGGGTGTCTTTATAAAACCGCGCGGCAAAAAGGAATATTTTGATATCATAGCGTTCGGCATGACGCAGTGTCCAGCCGACCTCGACGGCTCCAAGAAAAGCCTCAACATAGAATAAAACCTCTATGTTTACAAAAAACTTCTGAACCGCCACTTTGCTATGAAACTCCGATACTCGCCGATGAATCGACAATTCAATCAGAATTTGCGCCTGGCTTTCCTCACTCAACAAATTAGTCAGATTTTTCTTACGTTTAAAATTGTTCTGTTCCATACAAAATAAGATGTTAAATTAATACTAATGTTAATAATTTCAAAGAGATGGGTGTAGCATATAAAATTTACGGACAAATGCAACAAAAATGTTATAGGCAATCTTATATCTTGAATTTTTAATATTCTTGCTTATAATAACAGATTGTCAGAGCAATCTGACTATGACACTAGAGGCTCTGTGAAATAGGTGTTTTGGACCTGGGGGCAGTACCCAGCACCTCCACCATAAGTTATTTGAGTTATTGGTCGCGATTGTTTAATTTCTGCATTTTGTGCCAATGGTACATTCTCTGCCGAAATTGAGCCGGTTTTGGAAGCCAATCTCAAATGTCTTAACTCCTCTTATGGGGGTGAAACAGGATTGACAAGGTACAGTAAAGACAGGTATGTCGTGTTCGGTGAGATACCACCGTTATCGGTTCAAATTTAAATGAATGCTAACGATAATAACGTAGCTCCTGTTGCAATGGCTGCTTAGTTGTAGTCGCAACAAACTTAAATCCTTACGGCTTTGGATAGCTGTGAGTGGGGTCTGGGCCACCTATCAACAGAACGGCCCGCTTAATTTTATAGATGAAGGTTGTCCCAATGCTGAATGATGAATTAGACATAAACTACGACAAGCTGGTTGAAAAAGCTCTCAAACATGTTGTGATTGAGGCTTTGAAAATCGCTGCGGACGAAGGACTACCGGGTGAACACCACTTTTACATTACATTCAAAACAGCTCATCCTGCGGCGAGACTTTCGGCTCAGCTGCTCAATCAATATCCCGATGAGATGACTATCGTATTGCAACACCAGTTTGCAAATTTGATGGTCGGCGAGACTTACTTTGAAGTTGACTTAAGTTTCGGCGGCATTCCTCAAACCCTGCGTATCCCCTATGACGCAATCACTTACTTTGCCGATCCCTACGCAAAGTTCGGTCTCAGCTTTAACAGCGGAGATATGAGTCTGAGCGACACGATTGACGAAGAACCGATTATGCAGAAAGAGCAGCCCAAAGCTCCTGCTTCTGCGACCATCATTGATATTGACGCTTTCCGTAAGAAGAAAAATGCGTAAACAATCCGTTATTATTGCCAACCGCCACTCAACCAGCATTTCTCTGGAAGACGAATTTTTTGACGAACTGAAAGAACTGGCTCGGCAAAAGGATATGAGCATCAATCAACTGGTAACGGAAATTGACGCGGTCCTTGAACAAGAAAACCTTTCCAGCGCCATACGCGTCTACATCCTAAAAGAACTTAAAAAACAAATTTAATTTTATGCAAACAAAAAGCTTCTCGTTTGAGGAGCTTTTTCCGTCAACATATTTTCTTCCCTATAAAGGATTTAAATTGCTTTCAATGGCAATTATCAAAGATTTGTTCAAAAAAAATGCAGTGCGTTATACACTGCATTTTTGTGATTTCAGGGCAGATTATTCTTCATCTTCATCATCGAGGATATCGTTATCAACGTCATCTTCAAAGTCTTCATCGGTATCAATATCTTCATTTTCGTTGCCGAGCAACAGAGTTTCCTGCTCTTCCTGCATTTCGACTTTTTTCCGGCGGCCGCGGCGTTTTTTGGCCGGGGTCTTTTTCTTCATTGCATCAATGACGTAATTGCCCACAATCTTGTATAAATCTACCAAGTGATTATTATACATATGGTCGGCATCCTCAATCATCGCATAGTCAACCGACACATTACGCTGCGTATTAAGGCGTTTGACCAATGTCGTAACGCTTGAAGGGGTTACGATTTCGTCAACGCACCCTTGCGTAATAAGCCCGGAAGTGGGACACGGCGCCAAAAACGAAAAGTCTTTTTCATTGGCGGGAGGCGATACCGCAATAAAATTATTAATGTCAGGACGGCGCATCAGCAGCTGCAATCCAATCCAGGCGCCGAAAGAATATCCGGCAATCCAGCACTGGCGGGCTTCGGGGTTAACCGACTGCAGCCAATCCAATGCGACTGTCGCATCCGACAACTCGCCGGGACCGTCTTCAAAATTTCCCTGTGAACGGCCTACGCTGCGAAAATTGAAACGCAAAACCGAAAAGCCAAGGTTTTGGAAACAACTGAACAACGTGTATACCACCTTATTGTTCATCGTGCCGCCGTACTGCGGGTGGGGATGCAAAATTAAAGCAATCGGAGCGGAAGGATTTTCACTCTGATGATAACGGCCTTCAAGCCGGCCGGCATGTCCATTGAATAATACTTCTGTCATTTTCTTTTTTAACCTAAATTTAGAACTTTTAGTATTATATGTTATGAAAACTATATAAATTATTAATATTTTCAGGAATGTAACACAAAATGAAAGCAAAATTCAAGATAATTCTTAACGACATCGACGCGGTTATCGCCCGCGATCCCGCAACCAAGAGCCGAACGGAAGCCCTGCTCTGCTCCTCGGGACTGCACGCTATCATTATGTACCGCCTGTGCCATGCCCTGTGGAAGCGTAACTTTAAGCTGACGGCGCGCGTCGTTTCACAAATGACGAGATTTCTGACCGGCGTGGAGATTCATCCCGGTGCGCGAATCGGCAAAGGTTTCTTTATCGACCACGGCATGGGCGTCGTGATTGGCGAAACGACCGAAATCGGCAACAACGTAACGCTTTATCACGGCGTGACCCTCGGCGGTTCCACCGTCTTTTCAAAAAGCGGAAAAAACACCAACAAACGCCATCCCACGCTGGGTAATGATGTCATCGTCGGCGCAGGGGCCCAGATATTGGGGCCGATTAACATCGGTGACAACGTTAAGGTTGGCGCCAACGCCGTCGTTCTTAAAGATGTGGAAGCAAACCAAACCGTTGTCGGCGTGCCGGCCCATGCGGTTGAGAAAAGCAAAAAAGAACCCAAGGGATTTATGGCTTACGGCGTTTGTCCCACTGACAAGGATCCGGTTGAATGTCAACTGGAATTTTTGCAAAAAGAAATTGAGGAACTTCGTAAAAATCTGAAAGCGTCTAAAAATGAAACCAAACAGCCTGGGGCTGAATAAAAGACCACAAGATACAAAAGTCTGCGTTGCCATGTCCGGCGGCGTTGACAGTTCGGCAACCGCATATCTTCTGAAAAAAGAAGGATATGATGTTTTCGGAATGACGATGGATTTGCTGTTGCCTCCGTATGCTCCGACGGTTTCGTCAATAGCTGACGCTGCAGTTGTTGCCGAAAAGCTCGGTATTCCGCATTATTTTCTGGACATGAAAGCTGCCTTCCGCAAAGAGGTTGTCGACTACTTCAGCTCTGCTTATCTCCGCGGCGAAACGCCCTCTCCCTGCATTATGTGCAATAAAAAGATTAAACTCGGATTATTGGCCGAAGAGGCTCAAGCCAAAGGTGCAGACATCATCGTTACCGGACATTATGCCGACATCAGACTTACCGAACACGGCGTGGAACTTCATAAAGGCAGCGATGTGCGGCGTGACCAGAGTTACTTTTTGTTTGCCGTAAAAAAAGACATTTTGCAGATGCTGCGTTGTCCGCTGGCGACTTACAGCAAAGAACAAACCAGAGCTTTGGCATCCGAAGCCGGGTTAGAAATTGCCCATAAGGCAGACAGTCAGGACATTTGTTTCGTCTCCGACGGCAGATATGCAGATCTGATTGAAAAGCTTCAATCCGGTTTCAAAGACGAACCCGGCGATATTATCAATCTGCAAGGTAAAATTCAGGGGCGGCACAAAGGCATTATCCATTATACAATCGGCCAACGCCGGGGCTTGGGCATCGGCGGCGGCGACATTCTCTACGTATTAAAGATTGACGCCCAAAACAACCGTATTGTAGTCGGCGCGGAAAAAGACTTGTATCAAACCGAGGTTCGCCTTGAAAACGTTAACTGGCTGGGAGAGATGCAGCCCTCCCGAGCCGACCTTTACGTTAAGCTGCGCTCCCGGCAAAAAGCGGTTCCGGCCAGGGTTGAATTTGACGGCAACGCTGCCGTTGTTCGTTTGAGAGAAGAATTTGCAGGCGTGGCCCCCGGACAAGGATGCTGTTTTTACGACGGCACCAGAGTCATGGGCGGCGGCTTTATTAAATAAGACGGATTTTGCAAAATTATAACAATTTTGTAACTATTATTTTGCTATGATTTATAGTATGATAATATTAGGTAGGAGTAGTTTGGGAGGGTATTATGAAAAAATTTGCATATCTTTTGGCCGGAGCAAGCTGTTTATTGACAGCGGCTTCCGCATTTGCACAATTACCTTCAAATCCGTGGGAAATTAAACCCAACGAAGGATATATGGGCGATAATGTCGCCGATACCGACGTTACCCACGCTCCGGTTTATGACAATACTGCCAACGGCGGAGAAATTTTGCCGGTTGATCCATGGGCTCGGGCTCGCGACAAAAGCGGCATCAAAACCTGGCGCGGAAGCGGTCAGCACGGCAAGTTGAACTACATAGGCGAAGCCACAACCTACGGAAACGCCATGGGACAGGAGATGATTGCTCCCGAAGTCAACCGCCACAATATGTTGGTTGCCACACAGCATTTGAGAAATCTCGGATATAAAATTCCCGCGAGTTATGATCAGGGAATTAAAGACCTGCCGAAAAACTATGCCAAACAGCTCCGAGAAGCCTATGACGGTTTAGGCCATCAAAACAATCCTTTCGATACGATGTTTTCCGGTTTTATAGACGTTGTTGAAGACGGCACCGGTTTAGATATGGAAAATATCCTGTTTAACAGCATTGATATTCTGTCAACCGACTAACCCGCCTGAAAAGGATTTTCCGATGTTAAAAAATTTCGGTTTATTAGCCATATCCTGTTTTATGTGCCTTTCTAACGCAGAAGCACAGGTTTTTCATGTTCAACGGACCGGCGAAAGCGTTAAGACGACTGTTGCCGAGCCGATTAAAACGCAGACGGAAACCGTCGCCCGGGAAGAAACCGCCGAACAGGAAAAGGAAGCAAAGGTCGTCAGACCGACGGAAGCTACTCCCGAACAAATTATTGCAGCACAGGCTCCGCTCATGAAAAAGCTAAAATATGCCTCTCAAAAATATGAACCCTCCGAGTTAAGAGGTATTGTCGATGCCTTGAACCGCTACAGCGAGGTTCAGGTTCGGCGAGAAAACCTCTCACTGCCCAGCGACCAGCAAATTGAATTCAAAAAAGACAACGTTGACGTACACAATGCAAAAGCCGTTGAAAAATATTTCAATGAAAAACTCCTGCCGCAGACTGATGATGATCCGGAAAAGGCAACTGCGGACGGAACTGCCGGAAAACAATAAATTCAGGACACTTTAATGACAAATTCCAATCAACCCTATGTTATTCTGGTTGAACCGCAATTGGCCGAAAACGTCGGTATGGCGGCTCGAGCCATGATGAATTGCGGCCTTTACAATATGCGCCTGGTTAACCCCAGAGAAGACCACCTTTCGGCAAAAGCCATATCGGCTTCCTCAAATGCCGAAGAAATTCTGGAAAACGCCGAAATTTTCGGTTCGACCGCAGACGCCATTGCCGACTTGCATTATGTTGCGGCAACGACTGCCCGGCACAGAGACCAGACCAAGCAGGTTTTTACCGCAGACAGAGCTGCAGCCGAGCTGAACAACAAATGCAGAGAAGGAATCCGAACCGGAATTTTATTCGGGCCGGAGCGGACGGGACTTCATAACGATGACGTGTCCCTGGCTGATGCAATCATTAACATTCCGCTCAATCCGCGCCATTGTTCGCTTAATTTGTCGCAAGCGGTGCTTTTGGCCGGCTATGAGTTTTACAAAACCCAAATTCAGGCTCCGGAAGAGCAGTTCGTGACTAATCACACTCAATTGGCAGACAAAGAAAAAGTGTTGGCTTTTTGCGGTTTTCTGGAAAATAAAATGGAAGGCTGCGGCAACTACAAAATTGACGCGCAACGAGAAAAACTGGTTATCAACCTGCGTAACATCTTTACCCGCAGAGAACTGACGGAACAGGAATTGAATACGCTTTACGGAATTATCAACTACATTTCCAAGACCAAAGATTAATTTAAATCTTTATTTCAGCTTATTGATACATATATTTAATCTATCTGCAAAAAAACGAATTGAGGAGATTATGATATGCAGCTCAGTGACAAGATGATGATGGCGGTTATCATCCTGACGCTTAGTTATGTTCTGTTGTTCACCGAGAAGCTCAACCGTGCGGTTGTGGCCATTCTGGGCGCGTCATTAATGATTTTTGCAGGGGTGCTGACGCAGGAAAGCGCTCTGGCCGCCGTCGACTTTAATACGCTGGCACTGCTTATCGGCATGATGACCATTGTGGGTATTGGCGAAAAATCGGGAATGTTTCAGTTTGTGGCCATATGGTCAGCGCAGAAAGTTAAGGCCCGACCACGTATGCTGTTGATGGTTTTAGCCGTTGTTACAGCTGTTTTTTCTGCATTTTTGGACAATGTTACCACCGTTTTGCTAATGGTTCCGATTATATTTCAGGTTACCTGCAAGCTGAAGGTTTCGCCCTACCCGTTTTTAATAATGGAAATTTTAGCTTCCAACATCGGCGGCACGGCCACGCTTATCGGAGATCCGCCCAATATCCTCATCGGCTCGGCGCTCGGCTTGTCGTTTATGGACTTCGTATACGCCCTGACTCCGGTTGTGGCGATTACAATGGTTGTGCTGCTTTTGGCTCTTGACGCAATATGGGGACGCAAAATGGAAAGCCCGGATTTTCTGCGCAACGAAGTTTTGCAGATGGAGGCTGCCGCGGTAATAACGGACCGGGCGCTGATGTGGAAGTCGCTTACGGTTTTGATTGCCGTTATCGGAGGTTTTATCGCCGCAGAACATTATCATATTGCCAACGGAACCATCGCTATGTTCGGTGCTGCGGTCTTATTGATTTTATACACCGCCGGAAGCGACAACTTTGAGCGGGAACACAAAATAGAACAAGCCTTTAATCTGGTTGACTGGACCACAATCTTTTTCTTTGCAGGCCTCTTTGCGCTGGTATTCGGACTTGAGGAAGCCGGAGCGCTGACACCGCTTGCCGACTGGTTTATCAATATGGCCGAAGGAAGCATCAAGCGGGCGACAATGATTATGCTGTGGCTGTCGGCCTTTGCCTCCACTTTGCTGGGAAACATCCCGTTTGTGGCGACCATGATACCTTTGATTAAAAATGTAGAAAACGCTTTAGGCGGACGGGATGTTATCATGCCGGTCTGGTGGGCCTTGTCTCTGGGTTCATGTTTTGGCGGAAACGGCTCTCTAATCGCGGCTTCGGCCAACGTTATCGTTGCCGGCATGGCAAACAAGGAAGGCGTCAATATCAGTTTTGTCCGTTTTTTGCTGTGGGCATTGCCGACCATGGTCATCAGCGTCGGAATAGCGGCGATTTATCTCCATTTCCGCTACTTTTAGGCGGAAGTTAAGACATTATTAGGATGTCATCAGCTATAAGAATAGTGTTTGTTAACAATAAGAAGGAACTATTCTATGCATGGTGCAGACTTAAGCGCGGTTCCGTCCCTAGTATGGGGTATGGACGCTAAAATCGTAGCCGCATCAATCGTAATAATGGCCTATGTCATTTTGTTTACCGAAAAGCTCAACCGAGCCGTGGTTGCATTATTGGGCGCGTCAATTATGGTTTTTGCAGGCATCTTAACCCAAGCCGACGCCTTCAAAGGCATTGACTTCAACACTCTGGCGCTGCTTATCGGCATGATGATGATTGTCGGCATTTCGGAAAAAACCGGCATTTTTCAGTATGTGGCGATATGGGCTACCAAAAAGGTAAAAGCCAGTCCGCGCGGCATACTGATTGTTCTGGCAATCGTGACCGCCGTCTTCTCGGCATTTTTGGATAACGTCACCACTGTTTTGCTGATTGTGCCGGTTACGTTGCAGATTACCAAAAAACTCGGTATTCCGACTTATCCGTTCCTGTTGATTGAGATTTTCGCATCAAACATCGGCGGCACGGCCACGCTTATCGGCGACCCACCCAACATCCTTATCGGTTCGGCGCTCGGTTTGTCGTTTACCGACTTTTTATTTGAGCTGACGCCTATCGTCACTATCTGTATGATTGTTTTAATCGGTATTTTTGACTTCTTCTGGGGACGCCGCCTAGTTTCTACCAAAGCACGCCGCACCAAAGTTATGAATCTGGACGAGAATGCCGCGATTAAAGACAAAGGACTGCTGATTAAATCGTTAAGCGTTTTGTTCCTCGTCATTGCTGGTTTTATCAGCGCAGAGCATTTTCACATAGCCAACGGAACAATCGCCATTTTCGGCGGTGCCGTCTTGCTCCTGCTCTATACCCTCGGTAAAAACCACGAAGAACGCGATCATAAGGTTGAAGAAATTTTCTCCATCGTAGACTGGACAACGATTTTCTTCTTTGCCGGCTTGTTCGTCATTGTTTACGGCCTGGAAGTTACCGGCGTGCTCAGCCTGCTGGGACAAAAGTTCATTGAGCTGACCGAAGGCAGTATTCAAAAGGCCAGCCTGCTGATTATCTGGGTATCGGCCATTGTCTCTGCGGCCATTGACAATATTCCGTTTGTTGCCACCATGATTCCGATGCTGAAATCCATGGAAGAAGCGATGGGCGGACGCGAAGCGATGATGCCGGTCTGGTGGGCGCTTTCTCTGGGTGCCTGTTTCGGCGGAAACGGTACGCTTATCGGCGCTTCGGCCAACGTTATCGTTGCCGGTATGGCCACCCGAAACGGAAACCCCATCAGCTTTATCGGCTTTATGGCCTGGTCAATGCCGATTATGCTGCTGACGGTTGCCATTGCCACGGCGTATTTGTATGTCGAATACTTTATGCTGGGCCTCGGCGTCGGCGGTTAAGCTCTTTGCCGGAATTAAAGCCCTTCACCGCGAAGGGCTTTTTTATTGCCTAAAAAAATTGCTTGCAACCGGCTATCTTTTCCTTTATATTCATTGTCAGGTATAATTATATTATATCAGAACCTAGCGGTTCGGGGCTTTCAACGGCTCACATGCGCTTCGGTGTTGGATATGCATCGTTAATTTTGCCTGTTTACAGACAGGAAGATAGACATATCCCCGATAAGAATAAGGTCGGGGAGCTTTAAGTATATGTCCAGAAAGCACAATTTCGGTTGTGTTTTTAAAAACTTAAAGGTCATGTAAGCGCACGTTGATAGTTGAACTCTCCGGCCACCTTTTACAGGTGGTCTTTTTTTATGCTCCGCAACCGTAAGCCTTTGAACATTTCCCGACGGGAAACTGAGCATATCTTTTGACACCAAGAGATATAAAGCTTATGTCACGGCTCGCTGCAGTTTCCCGACCTTGCCGCCATTGCCAGAGTTTGCAGCAGACATAAAAAAAGCTCCCCGAAGAGAGCTTTTTCAAGTTTTGTTCAAGCTAAAGAGCGGAGCTGTTACGCATTCCGAACGGATTGTACTGCCCTACCCCGCCAAAATATTTCTGGAAGAATCCGGGTTCTTGTCCCAATGCCTCGGTTTCATCCGGATTGACGTTAATCTGTTCACCGTCGTTCTTGCTGAGGCGCGAGATTTCCTGTACCTCGTCATTGTCATTAAATTTAACCGTCAAAACATCACGGTCAATTTCCTCCGGAGCGAAAAACGCAATGCGTCTGACATCCGACGACATATAAATCCAGGTATTCTTGTCAAAAGAAACGACTGAAGACGGCGAGCCCAAAATCTGACGAACCTCCTCTTTGCTGTCGCCAACCTCAATACGGCTTATACGTTCGTTAGTGGGCATATTTCCGTTGTGGGTGACAAACCATTCGTTTGCCTTTTCGGTCGAGCAGCCGGAAGCCAAGAGCAATACCAGAGAACAAGTGCATATCATTTTGTTTATTGACATACGAGCATCCTTGCAGTTATATCCATTATAAAAGTAATCACTTTATATCATAAGGAAAGTATTTATGCAAAATCTTTTTTCATATCCGTTGGTCGTAGACGAATTGAGCGCCGCCCAACGCCGCTACAAATTCAAGGCTGACGAAAAAGAACTTAAATTTATCGCAGACGTTCTCAAGGTGGTTGACGCCAAAAGCTTTGAAGCTGACCTTAACGTAAAACTTTCCAAAAAAGAACATCAGCTGAAGGTTTGGGGAAAAGTCAGAGCCGAATTGGAACTGATGAGCGTCATTTCGCTGGAAAACTTTACCAAAACCTATGAGCCCGAATTTGAAATCAATTATGACACGCAGCTGTCTCCCAAGGATTTGCGGGAAATGGAGTTTGAATTTGACGACGAGGTTCCCGACGTTATTATTGACGGCAAAATCGATTTGGCGGAAATCGCAATGGAGCAAATCGCCCTGGTTATCGACGATTTTCCCCGTCAGGACGGCGAAGTTTTCGAGTTTGAATCGGAATTCGACGAGGAGACCACGGAAAAGATGAATCCTTTTGCCGTTCTTGCAAAACTCAAGAAATAAGGGCTGCTCTTCTATATTTGTAAAAAAGTCCTTGCAAAATAGGAAAATATTGAGTAAAAGGGTTTCAGAATTTCGCAAAAAAGACATTTTATTTAGTTGATTTTAAAAACTAAATAGGTTAATAATGTCGCTTGAATCAAATAAATAACATTAATTTTAGAGTATAAGAAGATGGCTACACCTAAAAAGAAAGTTTCAAAATCACGTCGCGACATGCGCCGTTCTCACGATGCATTGAAGAGCAATTCTTATGTAGAATGCCCGAACTGCGGTGAGTTAAAAAGACCTCACAACGTATGCCCTGCCTGCGGTCAGTACGACGGTCGCGAAGTAGTTGCTAAAAAAGCTGCTGCTGAGTAATTTATTACTACAACTTGCCTAAAGTTTTTTAGGTATTATCATTTGAATGGAGCAGGTTTTGTCTACTAATAATCTGGTCATATCAATCGATGCTATGGGGGGAGATAATTCCCCCCGAGTCGTCATAGAAGGGTTGGCAATTGCCGCCAAAAAGAATCCCGACGTCAAATTCCTCTTATTCGGGGATGAAGCGAAGATTAACGCAAATCTTAGCCAATATCCCGCCTTACAAAAGGTTTGTGAAGTACGCCATGCACTGGAAGTCGTTCACAACGAAGACAAGCCTTCCCAAGTTATCCGCAATCGAAACACCAGTATGTACATGGCTATTGACGCCGTGCGCAAAGGAGAAGCGCAAGCTATCGTTTCAGCCGGAAACACCGGAGCGTTGATGGCTATTTCCAAGCTGGTTCTCAAGACCATTCAAAAAATCCATCGTCCGGCGATTGTCAGCATTATGCCCCATCAACACGGTAAATACGTTATGCTTGACCTGGGTGCCAACACCGAGTGCAGCGCCATAAATCTGGCCGAGTTTGCAATGATGGGAGACATTTTGGCCCGTCATGCCCTGGGCATTGAAAAGCCGCGGGTTGCCCTGCTGAACATCGGTGCCGAAGAGATGAAAGGCAAAGAAGAAATCCGCCAGGCTGCTCATATGATTAAAAACTCGCGGATGAACATTGATTTCCGCGGATATATTGAACCGCACGAAATCCCCAACGGCGTTGCCGACGTTATCGTTGCCGACGGGTTTACCGGCAATATCGCCCTCAAATCGATTGAAGGCACTGCACGTTTGGTCGTCCGTTTGTTAAAAGACTCCATCAAAAAGTCATTTTTGGCAAAACTGGGAATGCCGTTTATGCTGGGCGTTATGCTCAAGGTCAAAAAGACAATGGATCCCCGCCTCTATAACGGCGCCATGTTTGTCGGCCTCAACGGCCTCTCGGTTAAAAGCCACGGCGGAACGGATGCCCTCGGGTTTTCGGTTGCCGTCAGTAACGCTGCCACTTTGGTGCGTCAAAATTTTGTAGCCACCATTCGCGAAGAAGTTGAAAAAGTCGACCTCGACGAATTATCACAGGAAGTTATTTATGAAGTCTATTAGAACACAAATCATCGGACACGGTCATTATGCACCGAAAAAAGTTTTAACCAATGACGATATGGCTAAAATAGTAGAAACCAGCGACGAGTGGATTACTACCCGTACAGGCATTAAAGCCCGCTGCGTCGTTGAGAACGAGACCACTTCGGACCTGGCTTTTCATGCGGCCGAAATGGCACTCAACACTGCAAATATCAGTGCGGAAGAGTTGGATATGGTTATTTTGGCAACGATTACGCCGGACAATACAACCCCCTCTACCGCAGCAAAGGTTTCTGCGCGTCTGGGCGTCAGACCGGGCACAATTGCTTTTGATATGTCGGCAGCCTGCTCCGGTTTTGTATATGCTCTGACCATGGCTGATAATATGATTCGTCTGGGCCAAGTTAAGACGGCCTTGATTATCGGTGCGGAATCTCTTTCAAAAATCACTGACTGGACTGACCGCAATACCTGCGTCTTGTTCGGTGACGGTGCCGGTGCCGCTGTGTTAAGAGCAGCCGACGGAACAGGCACAATTGAAGACCGCGGCGTTTTGGCAACCAAAATTTATGCCGACGGTTATCATTATGACAATTTGAAGACCGACGGCGGCGTTTCCGGAACGCAAACAACGGGACACATTGTTATGGACGGTAAAGAAGTATTCAAGTATGCCGTTAACTGTATGCCTCAAGCAGCCGAAGACGCTATGAAAGAGGCCGGCATCAGTGCCGACGACGTTGACTGGCTGATTCCTCACCAGGCTAACATCCGCATTATTGAAGGCGTCGGGAAAAAACTTGGAATCGCCGATGAAAAAGTCATCGTCAACATTGCCCGTTACGGCAACACTTCCGCCGCAACAATTCCCATTGCCCTTTCGGAAAAAATGGAAGACGGTACGATTAAGGAAGGCGACTGTGTCGTCCTGACTGCAATGGGTGCCGGCTTTACCTGGGGTGCTGCGGTTGTCCGCCTGTAAAAAAATTCTATAAAAACTGTGGATTAACTCTTGTCACCAAGGTAAATCTGGTATACTTATTCTTGTCATAAATTTGAATACTATTAAATAACAAAGGATTAAAGATGAAAACAATTACTCGTGCAGATGTTGCAGAAACAATTTATGAAGAAATCGGACTGTCCAGAAAAGATTCTACAGATATTCTGGATATGATTCTTGATGAAATTGTTAAAGAATTAAGCAATGGCAACGATGTTAAGTTGTCTTCGTTCGGAACTTTTTCCTTGCGCCAAAAAAAGGAGCGCTCAGGCCGCAACCCTAAAACCGGCGTAGAAGCAATCATCAGCCCGCGCAAGGTAATTTCATTTAAACCGTCTCAGACAATGCGCAAAACAATCAACGCATAACTTTAAAGGACGTTTCCATGGTTGTAAACAAAAGCAAGGCAGCATTTCGTACAATTGCCGAAGTTGCTGAAGAACTCGGAGTTGCTACGCATGTGCTGCGCTTTTGGGAAACCAAATTTCCTCAGATAAAACCGATGAAACGCAGCGGCGGACGGCGTTATTATCGTCCCGATGACGTTGAGCTGGTCAAGACCATTCGCGATTATTTGTATGAGAAACGCTATACAATCGAAGGTGTCCAAAAAGTTTTTAAGGAAAAAGGCGTAAAAGCCGTTGTCGGTGATGAAATTCAAAAAGACTTTTTTGCCGACAAAGCGGAAAAAACCGTTTTGGATGAAAACGGCAGAGCATTAATCAGCGGTTTGCTAAGCCAGTTGAAAGATATGCGCAGCGAACTTAGTACCGCATTGGCAAGAGCTGAAAAAAAATAACCATTCCCTACCCTGCAATATGCAGGGTTTTATTTTATGGGTTATATAATTCACCATATAAAGACCATTACTTTTGTCCTATGTGTCATTGACAGAGTGGGAATAATGTTATAGGTTTAAAAAACTTATAAAACAATGATGCCTATTATTAATTTTTAATATATTGTATTATGAAAAAAATTGATATTTTAAATTCTGCATTGGCTGAAAGCGGTTTAACGGCAGAAGCAGTAGTAAAGAGCTGGTATGAGAACAATCAAATCAGCGCAGAGTTTTTGCAACAGTTGTGTCCTGTTGGCGGAAAAACAACTTTTCAGGATATGAATTTTATCCCGTCCAAGAAGTTTGTAACGCCGAAGAAGATTGTGCCGGGGATGTTTTATTACGCAGACGGCTTGATATTCCCGGAACTGATAAAAGACAACCAGGTTTCGGCAGTTGTCGGCTGTGTAGACAAGAGGTGTGGATTGGCAATAGGACTGCGTGAAACAGTGTTGCCATGGTCGAGCGACTGGCTTTATGTCGATATACCAACGAGATTGAGCGGCAAAGAAGCAACGGCCCTGATATTAAAAGCAGCCCAAAAGGTGCAAAAAAATGCAGAAGCGGCCGAATGGTGTGCGGAATACGCTTTTGACGGCATTAAAGCCGGTACGGGATTTCTGCCGAGTAAAGAAGAGCTTAAGCGTATTTTCGGCAATCGGAAAAAGTTGCGCCAATCATTTGCGTTGCTTAATTCCGGAGGTTTGTCCGTAGACAGTTTACAGGAAGATGCTTTTTATTGGTCTTCGTTCGAGTACGACGACTCCGACCTCCACGCCTGGCGCGTCAGGCCGTCCGGCGGCTACGTGGGCAACCTCTACGGTAAGAGTGTCAGTAGCCGCGTTCGTTGTGCGATTGAATTTAAAATTTAGCTTTTTTTTATTTTACCCCGGGTTGCATCCGCATTCCGGGATTTTTTACATTTCCATAATTTATAGAAAATTTGTTTTTCATTTTTGAAAAAAAGAACTTGCATTTCCTCTCGGAAAGCTTTATAAACTTTTTTGTTGTCGGGATGTAGCGCAGTCTGGTAGCGCATTTGCATGGGGTGCAAGGGGTCGCTGGTTCGAATCCAGTCATCCCGACCATAAAAACAAAAAATCGCCTTAACGGCGTTTTTTTTGTTTTTAAAGGCCGCGGCAACGGCGGAGATGCCCCAGAGAAAAAGCTGTTCACCAAGGAAGAGCCGGCAAAACGAAAGGATTGCAACGACAAAGCGGCAGGATAAAATGACGTCAGACCAATATGCACCCATAACATTATAAAAATATAACCGACAGTCACATTGCCGCCGGTTACAATTTTAGTCCTTTACAATTAACATCCCTCTGTGGATTTGTGTTTTAGAAACACCTGAGAGAGTAATGGCTATATACTCCCCAGCATGTGCTTCTCTGATATCCTTAAGATATTTTTCCAGTTTTAAGCACCCTGCCCTGAGCTCAACATTGTCTCCTGAAATTTTGAGTTTAGCACCTTGTGTTATACAACCGTTTTCAACTCGTCCGGTTACAACAACTCCTGTATTGTGGATATAAAACACCTCATCAATACATAAGGAGAAAATATTTTCTGCTCCATAATTATTTGACTTTAATGATTAACCATATACATAAAATTTTGTTTTACACTACAGTATCTCCCCAAACAAATCAATATTTTTCGTAAATACAAATTGACCGTTACCGGCAAAGGCTGTATTTATCAGAAAAAAGATATATACAGATACGATAGTCATATGTAGGACAAATTATATGGAAATTTTAGCATCTCTTGTCAAAACATTGTTTGGGAAAATCTGGGTGTGGATCTTTTTAGCAACGACTTCCCTCACCGCTTTATGCTGCCAATCTTTTTTTGAGTGGCTTGGTTTGACACCACAATTCCGTTGGATTGTCGGTGTGACGGCAATCTTTTCTTCAGCTATAGCATTGCAAAACTTTTTAGACATCAGAAAAAAACAAACTTATGAAAAATTAATAATCGGCAGAATTGATACTTTACCGTCTCGCTCATTGCATGTTCTTGAAAATATTGTCACCAGTAACAAGCAGACCTTTAAGGTCAACGGCTGTTCAGGCCAAAGAATTGCCTCACATTTCAACCTCAAACAAAATTCTCAAGGTTATGTTACCTTTTCCGAATCATTGTGGAAAGAACTCAAAAAAAAGTATCCTCAGAGTAAAGAAAATTCTTCAAAGCCAATACCACAGAAAATTCGCAACAAACATTTCAGGTAAAAAATTTTACTTTTTGCCTTTATTCCCGTTTGACACTGCCTATATAGATATAAATTGCGAATAAAATAAGGCAGGATTTTAAAATGTTTAATTCGGGACAGGCAAACAGAGACTGGAAGGCCGTCGTATCGGCAGTCTGGAATTTTTGGACCAGCAAAACCGGGGCGTTTATTCTGGCTGTTTCAGGTATTGCGGTCGGTTATTACATTTTTTACATCAGCCGGCCGATTTTGAAATACGAAACAGAAAAAGTTACCTTTATTTCCTCCCAAAACGACAATGCCTATTCCGTTAAGGTCAAAGGCCGGGAATATCAGGATTTATACCTGACAAGGATATATCTGAACAACAAGGGGGCAATGGCTCTTTCCGGAAGCGACGTTTCTAAAATCGGCCATGATCCGATACGTATCGTCATTCCCAAAGATGCAAAAATGGTACATTACACTTTAGACAATACGGCAACTACAAATGCGATTACCGCCCGTTTGGAAGAAATCGACGGCAATTTGGTCATCAAATTCGATTATCTGAATCCTGACTATCAAATTGCGGCATCCATTCTTCATGAAAATCCCGATGCCGAATTTGAAGTGACGGGAAGCGCTTTGAACGTAAACGAAATCACCAGAGAATGGAGCGACCGGCAAGTCAAATTCTGGGGATTGTGGAGTTTGGGGATTTTGTATTTTATCCTTCTGCTGTTTTATATTTACAACCACCGGCCGCAGAAAAAAATTAGAATCTAAGTTCAACTTTAAATTCAACTTCGTCATTCAAGGTTGTGATTGTTTAAGAAAAATTAACGGGCTTCCTTTATGCTTGAGACAAAATCATAAAGGAGTTGTCAATGTCCATTCCCCTGCTGTTTCCTGACTATCAGAATTCCATTCTGAACATCCCGTGCACCTTGTTAAAACATTTCGGCCTGAGAGCGCCGCACGGAACATTGGCGGTTCTGGAACAAGAACTTACCGCGCATCATTATCAAAACATTGTTCTGATGGTTTTTGACGGCATGGGAATGGCGGTTCTGGAAAAGAACCTTCCGCCGGAAAGCTTTTTGCGCCGCCATATCCGGCAAGAGATTACTTCGGTTTTTCCACCCACCACCGCAGCAGCAATAACAGCCATTCAATCAGGCTTGTCACCGGTCGAGAGCGGCTGGCTGGGATGGAACGCCTGGTTTGAAGAGTTCGGCCGTCCGTTGGTTTTGTTTACCAACAAGGATTTTTACACTCAAGAGCCGGTTGACGGAGCAGACGTTCGCGGAAATATTCTGAAAACGCCGCATATTAACGAGATGCTTCAAAGCAAGCTGGACACCCACGACGTATCAAACCTGAACAATTTTTGCGGAACCGCACATAAAGTTGAAAATCTGGAGCAGTGGTTTGCCGAAATCGAAACGCTTTGCCAAAGCCCGAAACATAAGTTTATATACGGCTATTGGAACAATCCGGATTCAGAAATGCATAAAAACGGCGTGGAAAGCCCTGCTGCAAAAGAAATTCTGTCGGTTGTCAACCGCCATACGGAACAGCTTGCCGACAAATTGGAAAACACCCTGCTGATAATTACCGCCGATCACGGTATGACTGATGTCGAATCGCTTTATCTGGATGACTATCCCGAACTGGAAGCCTGTTTGGAGCATGCCCCGACGCTTGAGCCTCGTTTTTGCTCATTTAAACTGAAACCGGGATGCAAGTCTCAATTTCAAAAGCTTTTCGAACAGGTTTTCGGCGAGGATTTTCTGCTGATGAGCAAAGAAGAGGTGCTTGAACGTAAACTTACCGGCTGCGGATCCCCTCACCCCAGAGCAGCGGAATTTATGGGAGATATACTGGCAATCGCAGTCGGAAACAAAATTCTTCAATACCGTATGAAGGGGGTGCCCCAGCCCAAAAGCTTTGCAGCACATCATGCGGGGCTGACCGCTGACGAAATGAGGGTTCCCCTTGTTTTGATAACAGCTAAATAGGCTTTACTTTTTTGAGATTTCCGTTATTTTAGCTGGACGACATTGACGAACACACAAAACCGGAAAGGATTATGAAAATGCTGCATCCATGGCATGGCGTCAGCTGCGGGGAAAATGCTCCCGATATTGTAACTGCGGTTATTGAGGTGCCCAAAGGCTCTCAAACCAAATATGAACTGGACAAGTTAAGCGGCCTGCTCAAAGTCGACCGTATCTTATACAGCGCGGTGCACTATCCCGCCAATTACGGTTTTATTCCGCAAAGCTACTGCGAAGACAACGACCCGCTCGACGTTCTGGTTTTGTGCCAGGAATCGGTTTTGCCGCTTTCGTTGATGAGGGTGCGGCCTATCGGCGTTATGAAGATGATTGACCAGGGAGAAGCCGACGACAAGATTATCGCCGTTCACGTAGACGACCCCGAATTTGCCCATTATACCTCAATTGACCAACTTCCGCCGCATTGTTTGAAAATTCTGCGTCGTTTCTTTGAAGACTATAAAATCCTTGAAAACAAAGAAGTCAAAATTGAAACGTTTTTGGGACCGCAAGACGCCAAGCAGGCGATTTTGGATGCTTTCACGCTTTATGAGCAGAACAAAGAGCATCTTGCCGGATATGAAAAATAAAAATTGACTTGAATTTTGCGCGCGATAGCCTAAAGTAGATATAAATTTACAGACGTAACAAAGGAGAACAACATGAAAAAATCACTTATTTGCAGCCTGCTGGCAGTTTCTCTGCTCAGTGCCTGCGCCATTGATCCCTATACCGGAGAGCAAAAAGTCGCCAAAACAGCTTGGGGAACAGGTATCGGAGCTGCGGCAGGAGCCGGTATCGGTGCTTTGGCCGGCGGCAAGAAAGGTGCCTTAATCGGTGCCGGCGTCGGCGCTCTGGCCGGAGCAGGCACCGGCGCTTATATGGACGTTCAGGCCCGCAAACTGCGCGAACAGCTGGTCGGCACCGGTGTTCAGGTTAAGGAGCTGGACGGCCGCATCTATCTGATTATGCCGGGAAACATTACCTTTAATACAAATGAAGCGGTCATTAAACAGGGTTTCACTCCGGTGCTTGATTCCGTCGCTTTGGTTATTAAAGAATACAACAAAACCATGGTTCAGGTTTACGGATACACCGACAATACCGGTACCGCCGCGACAAACAACGCCCTGTCTCTACGCAGAGCCAATGCCGTTTCAAACTATCTGCGGTTGCGCGGCGTTGACGGCAACCGCATCATCACCGACGGCTTAGGCTCCAGCAATCCGATTGCTTCCAATGCTACAGCCGCAGGAAGAGAACAGAATCGCCGTGTCGAAATTGTTTTGATTAACCAGCAATAAACGACCGTTTGACCAAGGCAGCGTTCAAAACGCTGCCTTTTTTATTAGGAGATGCAAATGAAGCTCGCCAAAAAACTTTCCGAATGGGAACAAATCAAGCTGATTGACGAGAAGCAAAAATCAGCCATTCTTGCCTATGAAAGCCGACAAGGCAAAAACCGGCTGCCGTTTATTTTGAGCGCTTTGGCCTTTTTTTGCATCGGGCTCGGCATTCTTTCCCTTATCGCTTCCAACTGGCAAGAGATTCCCGACAGCCTGAAGCTGAGCGCGGACATTTTATTACTGGGGTTGACAGCAGTTGGGGCTTATCGTTTTTACAACAGAGGTAAATGGTATTTTGAGGCGCTTGTCATCGGCTATGCGACATTGATTCTCGCCAGCATCGGGCTGGTCGGACAAGTTTTTCAGCTGCAACCGGTCGGTCTGAGGGCTTATCTGCTCTGGTCTGTTTTGGTTTTGCCCACGGCGCTGTTCAGCAAAAAAGCCGTTTTGCCGCTGGTATGGATTCCGGTTTTCGTCATTTCGGGCTTGGATACATTATTTGACTTTGCCTGGTTCGACAAGGCGATCGACTTTTTGGAAAGCGGCCTCCCCTATGCAGGTATTCTGACCGGGCTGATACTGCTTGCCTTTTTGAGTGCCGGACGTCTTTCCGAAAGCAGACTGCCGGTATGGAAAAAATCTTGGAAATTTTGGCTGGTCGTTTCAACCGCACTGGTAACGGTTGTTATGGACTTTGGCGGAATGTATTATTACGGTTTCGGCAGCAGCCGGACATTCCCGCTTCTGTATGAAGGAATTGCGGCGGCCATTGTCATTTTGTTACTGTTGCTGTTGTTTGTGAGAAACGTTCAGACCCGAACGCCACCGACAATGGCGGCAATTTTAGCCACAATGATTTTTTACGCTTTTGTCAGCAGGTTTGTTTCCGGACATTTAAATCACGACATTTTGGGCTTTGCATTGACGATGAGCATTCTTGCCGAAATAATTTATTTCGGCTTCAAACAAGGCTGTCCTAAAATCGTCAACGCTGCAGGCGCTCTGGCAGCCCTACGCATTTTCGGAGTTTATCTGCAAGTTTTCGGTTCTTTGCTCACAACCGGACTTGGACTTATCTCCAGCGGCCTTGTTTTGCTGCTGACAGTCGGCATATGGAATAAACTGAAACTTAAAACGGAGAAATGTCATGAATAAAAAATTAATTGCGGCACTGTCTCTGCCGGTTATCTTTATGGCCGGATGGATGGGAATTTTGAGTTTTGAACGCTGCAGCATTCAGCATGACGTTATCATTGCCGTCAGCGGTTATGATCCCAGAGACCTGTTGTCCGGACATTATATCGACCTGAGTCTTAACTGGAAAGATACCGATTGTTCTCAGTTTTTTGAAAAGGTTTGTCCGCAAAAAGCTTTTTTGCAACGCTATAAGTTTTATCTGCCCGAGAAAGATGCCGCCGATATGCAAACTTTAATCAACCGCTCCGGCAATAATCTTGACTTGGCATTAGTGTTCAGTTATCAAAAAGACAAGCGCCCGGTATTGAAAGAGATGCTGGTCGACAATGAAAACTGGAAAACGTGGTTGAACAAACAGGATATCAAATGACGGTCATTTTAAGCATCGGCAGGCATGAATGTTACGGCAAAGGTTCGCTGCCTCTTTCTCCCGAGGGAATTTCCGGCGCATGGTTAAGCGCTGAGATTATTGCCCGGCAATGCGGCCGCCCACAGAAGATTATATCATCTCCGCTGCCGCGTGCGGTTCTGACGGCAGAGCTCAGACGTCTGGCCTGGCAGGAAAGCGATAATATTGTCATTAATCCCCTTTTGCACGAAGACAGCGGACAGAATGAAACCGAAATGTTTAAAATCTTATGTTTTGAAGAAGCTCTTGCACAAAACGACACTCATATTCATCTGGTCACCCACCAGCCGACCGCAACCCGCCTGAATGATATGGACTTTACCCCGCTTAATCCCGGTGACGTGATGGTTTGGGAGGCAGCAGACTGGAACGCAATGCAAAACGGTGAAATAAAAAAATATTTTGTCCGCCCGAATGCCGTTATACAAACGTCGCAAGCCCTCAGGGCGCAATCACTGGCCATCCGCAATTTGGCCGAAGAAGCAGACAGCACCGGCTCGTTGATGCAAAAGCTGCAGAAACTATAGACCTACTTCCGGCTCGACGCCCTGCTCGCGCAAGGTTTGGAATATCTCCGCAAGATAAAGTTTTTCGTTGTAATGAAGCTGTCCGTCCGCCAGGCAAATTTTCACAATTTCCTTAACCATTTCTTCCGCTTCGTCAGGATTTTTGGCCGAAACGGCTTCAAGAGCTTTATAAAAATCTTCGCGAGCCGGTTTTATTCCCTGTAAATAGGCATTCACATATTGTTGGCTGAGGTTTTTGGTGGCCGGAATATTCTCAATGATATAATCATAGATAATGGTTTCCTTAATCGGTGAAAAACTGTCGCAGATGTTGGCCATAAAAGTCATTAATATCAGGTCGGCCTCCAGCGGTTCAAAAAGTTTTTTATCAATAAGCTGTCCGTCTTCCGGCTCAGCCGGCGGTTCAAGAGTTTCTTCCCGCCCGTAGTCCGCAACAAACGCAGCCGGAGACTTGTAATACCTCTCGTTGCTCAAATCCAACAAGTCATGAATAAACGCAGAATCAAAAACATACGACTTGCGGGTCCGATAAAAATAGATATCAAAAAAAGTGGTTCCCTCCTTTTGCCATACTTTTTTTATCGCCGCATTTTCCTCATACAGTTTATTATTCTGAATGAGGTGAATTATCATATTATAAAATCGCAGGTTTTCCTTAGTCATACTTTCTCCGTTACAAATTCAGTATATTCCGGGAGCATCAAAAATACAATCTAAAATAAAAGTTGCACTTTTGTCTATTTGCGAATAAAATGATTTTCACTTATAAATATTATTTACTACAATCATTATGGAACAAGTTAAACTCAAATCCCTTTTAGGATTAAGCAATTTTACGCCTCAGGACAAAATTGCTTTCAGCAAAACCGCGTTTGACGTTTTAATCGGTTTGGTTGTCAGCAGCAAATTATCGGCGAGTTATCCATACTATATGTATGTTCCCGAATATTGCTGCGTTAACCGTGACTTTTGTTTTTGCCTTATTTTTCCTCAGCTTGCCGATTATATGCAAGCTTATGAAAAAGCAATGCATATCTTTCCGGAATACATCGGGCAAACCAGAGTCCGCCGATCCGAAACCGAGGTTCTTTGCGGAATAGACAAGGTTTTAAACATTTGCAACGAGCTTAAGGTGCAATATGATTTGCTGAGCTTTTTCAGCAATTTTCAAATGCGCCGCAGTTTGCAAATGCGTCTTCAAAAATACGCTGAACAGACCGTTTCATTACAAACCGTCTTTGACTATTGTCTGTACAGATATTTGATTTCCGGATACGGAAAGGAAGAAGATTTTAAAAAGGAATTTTTAAACTATTTAAATAACCTCTAAATTACATCTAAGTTATGGAACATTCTACCATTCACCCGGCTAAAACTGTCGGAGACTTGAGAGCTTATGCTCAAAAGTTCAAACAAAATCAATTTTGTTTTAAGTTTTTGCTTGATGAAATTGCCGCCAACTATCAGGTTGCTTACCAAGATGGCTGCATTTCGGTTTTTCGGAGTACTTCAGGGTTAATTCCGCTGAAATCCTTTTCCGACAAAAAGACGCGTGACAAACTGCTCCTTGCCCTGTTGGACGAGTATTTGGAAAACGGCAATTATAATTCTGCCGGCAACATTTACGTGGATCATTTAAGGGTCATTAACACTTTGAATGAAAAGCTCCGACAAACCTCTTTTTGGCAGCAGCAGAAGCGAAAGAGCCTGAAAAGAACCATAAGCCAATTATGCAGCGAGGAACTGGAAGGCGTTTATTGGTGTGTCGGTTTGGCTTTCTATTATTATTGCAAAAACAGCAAGGGCGATAAGGAAAGCTTCCGCACTGAAGCCAAAGATTTTGCCATCAGTTACCTTTCCGCCGGAACCCTGTTGCTGAAAAAGATGACAAACAAAGCTTCCTTTGAAACGCGACAGGAAATGGATGACTTTCTGAAAAACAATCTTTCCCGGCAGCAATACGCGCAATTGGAGAAAGTTTGGGAGAAAACCGGTTTTATCAGCAACGAATCCCAAGGAATTGTCGATGATTGGAATGAACTGGTTTTTGTTCAGAAGATGCTTGACAGAATCAGTGAGCACGACCATTACAGCTTTGAATGCATTTGCAGGCAGATTGATGTTGCCCGAGCAAAGTTTGTAAACCGCAACCCTAACTTTTCAACGGTTTTACGGGCTTTAAAAATTATTTATGACAACACGCCGGATTAAATACGGCTCCCCTCAAAAGCTCTTTGTAAACAACAAAGAGCTTTTTTCTGTCCACGCCGCACAAATAACTATTTACTCTCTTTTTGTTTTTTGTTATAATGAAAATCGAACCTGTGGGTTCCGGTATTAATTATTTAACAAAGGACGGTGTGACATGAAGTATTTCAAATTTGTTTGTTATTCTCTGTTATTGATGTTGTTATTCAATACCAGTTCTCTTTATGCCGCACCACCCCTGACAGACCACACAACACACACACCACTGTCGTTAATGCCGGAACCCCTCTCCGGGTCTCACGACACGCTTAAGCTTGCTGCAACCTGGTGGCTCCCCGATTGGCAAGGTGGTCAGGGCTCACGTGGTTCTGACGATGCCGGCGGCGGGGATATTGTCAAAGACGATTCCGATTGTATGGAATATTACAATCTTTATGCTACTTGCCCTTCACCTAAGCTTTCTACCGGCGTGGTTCATCCCGTCGCCGGAATGACCTGTCAGAAGTCTTGTTATTGCCCTTCGGAATATAAATACACTTCTTCCAATTGTTCAGGAAAATATACCGTTTCCGGCGGTTCTTGTGACGGAAAGTATAATGATTGCGTCTGTAAGTCTGAATACAGTCAAAACTCTTCAAACTGTAACGGTGAATACCGACCTGCCGGAGAATCTTGCGGGGGTAATTACAATCGATGTGAGATGAGGCCGGAATGTACGGTTTCTTCCATGAGCTGTACCTATGGCTGTGCCGGATACAACTCCTGTGACCGTTGTACTTCCTGCAAGTCCAATCCCGACTGTGACGTTTCCGACAAGTCCTGTACCTATGGCTGTGCGTCTTACAACAGTTGTTCAAAGTGCACCTCCTGTAAATCCAATCCGGATTGCAGTGCGACGGCGGTTTCCTGTGACTACGGATGTGCCTCTACCAACTCCTGCGGCATCTGCACCTCTTGTTCGGGCAACCCGGATTGCGATGTTACCTCAAAATCCTGCGATTACGGTTGTGCGGCGACCAATTCCTGTGGCAAGTGCACATCTTGCAAATCTTGTACCCCGGCGGCAAATGAGACCGGATGTGTGTACGGAACATTCTCCTGTTCTGACGGCTGCGGTGGGACCAGACTATGTTGTTCATCTAAACCGGAACCAACAGTTTACACTTGGGACGGTACCTTTGTGAATGACGACAATGAATACTGCACATATTCATGCAGCTGCAGTTATCAGGGATCGGGATATATTTCATCCTGCTGCACGCTTGACGGCTGTTGGTAGTTCATAGGAAGAAAGCCTGCTTTGCAGGCTTTCTTTTATTTTTCAGTCAGGAGATTTCTCAGACGCGTGATAATATTTTTGATAGTCTCCACTCGAGTTGCATAGCTTTCGAGGTTTTTCTCAATGAAAAGCTTTTGGTCCGGACGCACTTTGATGGCCCCGAAAGACATTTGAATAAGCGCGAGCAACTTTTCCGGTTTGGCAAACGTATTATTGCGAAAGGCAATTAAGATTCCCTTGGCTCCGGCATCAACCTTTTCAATATTCACTTCACGACAAAGCAACTTGATTTCAACCGTTTTGAGCAGATTGTCGACTTCTTCCGGCAGCTTACCGAAACGGTCTGTCAGTTCTTCGCGCATATCGGCAATTCCCTCATTGTCTGTGATTTCTCCGATGCGTTTGTACAGGCCGAGGCGAACCCCTAAATCCCTTACATAGGATTCCGGTATCATAATCGGAATTCCGGTGGTTATCTGCGGAGCCCAATCCTGAATTTCTTTAGAGCGCAGCTCATCCTGAGAGCCGGATTTCAGGCGCATAATTTCTTCTTCCAACATATGTTGGTACAAAGCGATTCCCACTTCCTTAATATGTCCGGACTGTTCCTCACCCAATATATTTCCCGAACCGCGAATATCCATATCGTGGCTGGCCAGGGAAAATCCGGCTCCCAACGTATCCAATGCCTGCAAAATGCTGAGGCGGCGTTCCGCAATCGGTTTCAGCTGTTTTTTGGGAGGAACGGTAAAATAAGCATAACCGCGTACCTTGCCCCGTCCGACACGCCCTTTGAGCTGGTAGAGCTGTGCCAATCCGAACATATCGGAACGATACACAATCATCGTATTTACCGAGGGCATATCAATACCGGACTCAATAATCGTTGTGGAAAGCAACATATCTGCCTTGCCGTCGGCAAAGTCATTCATTACTTCTTCCAGTTGTTTGACCGGCATCTGTCCGTGGGCAACCAAAATTTTTATGTCGGGAACCAATGCCCGCAGTCCTTTTTCCACTTCAAAAATGTCCGACACCCGGGGACATACGAAAAATATCTGTCCGCCGCGGAATTTTTCGCGATAAACAGCCTCTTTTATCATCACCTTGTCAAACGGCATCACAAAAGTTCGCGCCGCCAGCCGGTCAACCGGGGGCGTGGCGATAATGCTGAGCTGTTTTACTCCGGTCAACGACAATTGCAGCGTTCTCGGAATCGGCGTTGCAGTCAGCGTCAAAACATGGACGTCAGACTTCAGCTGTTTCAGCTTTTCTTTGTGGGCGACGCCGAAATGCTGCTCTTCATCAATAATCAACAAACCAAGATTGCAGAACCTGATGTCTTTGGAAAGCAACGCATGCGTGCCGATGACAATCTCCACCGAACCTTCCTCCAACCCTTGTTTGGTCAGAGCGGCTTCTTTGGGAGTTACCAATCGGGAAAGCATCTTAACCCGTACGGGAAAACCCTCCATCCGTTTTTTGAAATTGTAATAATGCTGACGGGCCAACAAGGTGGTGGGGACAATCAGCGCAACCTGCGCGCCGGCAGACGCCACCGCAAAGGCCGCTCGCAGGGCAACCTCGGTTTTGCCGAAACCGACATCGCCGCACACCAGTCTGTCCATCGGAATAGCAGCATTCAAATCCCCCATAACATCCGCAATGGCATTGAGCTGGTCATCGGTTTCATTATACGGAAAGCGGGAGCAGAAATCGTCATACATTCCCTGGGGCGGAATGAAACAGTCCGCTTTTTTGAGATGGCGTTCGGCAGCAATCTTAATCAATTTTTCGGCAATGTCGCGGATTTTTTCCTTAACTCTGGCTTTTTTGGCCTGCCAGGCAACGCCTCCCAGGGTATCCAGCTGAATGTTATCGTCTTCAATTCCATAGCGGGAAATAACATCAATATTTTCGACAGGAACAAACAGTTTGGCATCATTGGCATAAAGAATTTTCAAACAATCGTGAGGCGCACCGCCGGCAGTAATGTTTTCCAGTCCCATAAAGCGGCCGATACCGTGCTCGATATGAACGACCAATTCTCCGATACTGAGCGCCGATACGTCTGCAATGAAATCCTTGGCCGTTATTTTTTTGGCATGTTTACGGTTTTGACGCTCGCCCAGAATATCCTGCTCTGAAATCAGACACCAGCCATCACCTTTGAAGCCGTGCATCAGAGGCATTACGGCCAGCACCGTCTTACGGTCAGACTTGGAAAGTGCTTCCGCCCAGTTTTCAGCAAATCCCATATCCGGAATTCCATATTCGCTCATCAACGAAAACAGTCGTTCGCGGGAACCTTCGCTGTAGCAGGCAACAATGCGTTTCAGTCTTTTATTTTCGGCCAGATAGTCTTTCAAATCGGCATAAACCTGTCCGGCAGTTATGCTTTTGGCATTGGAAAAATCGCGCGACGGCAAAACCGCAGCGTTAAGGACATTTTCTCCGTCGGGAATACTCAGCGGCGTAAATGACAACGCCTGTTTTTTTACCAATATGGTTTTGAAATCTTTATCTGTCAGGTATAACAGCTCCGGTTTGACCGGACGGTATGCATCAATTTCGGCAGCGCTTTTGACGCTTAATGCCTCCAGACGCGCCTGGTAATAGTCGGCAATGCTCTCGGCCTTGGCCGCAGCCGCTTCTTCGACGTTTTTTCCGACGACAAGCGCAGCTCCCGGAATATAGTCAAACAGCGTCGGCAGCGCGTCGTCATAGAAAAACGGCAGCCAGTTTTCCATACCGATATATTTCTGCCCATTGGAAACCGCCTCGTAAATTTCATCTTCGTTAAACGCGGCTCCAAATGCTTCGCGGTATTTGGTACGGAAAGACCTTATCGTGTTGGCATCCAACAAAACCTCGCTCATTACCTTAAACGTATAGCTGCGGCGTTCGCCGGTAGTACGCTGGCTCATGGCATCGAAGGTCCGGATGCGTTCAATTTCGTCATCAAACAAATCTATCCGCAGGGGATCGGCAGTCCCCACCGGAAAGATGTCGATAATATCTCCGCGGACGGCATACTCCCCAGGCTCTATCACCTGCTCTACACGGTTATATCCATTGGTCGCCGCATAATGTAAAAAATCATTGAAATCCAGCTTTTTGCCAACTGCAACTTCACGCGAAGAATTAAGAAATATTTTCAGAGGAGGAAGTTTTTGCAAGACGGAGCCGACGCTGGCAATGACAATGCGGGGCGTTTTGGCCAAAGGCTTTAACGCCAGTTCGGAAAGGGTGTCAATCCGGGTCGATATGATATTGACATTGGGAGAAACGCGGTCGTACGGCACCGTATCCCAAGCCGGAAACCGCAAAACCCGGAGGCCGGGATTAATATATTCCAGAAGATCGGCGGTACGCGCCAGTTCATTGCCGTCCGAGACGACATACAAAATATCCCGGGATGAATTCTGGGCAAAACTATCCAGCAGAAAAGCGTCATATCCTTCGGGAACCGATGAGACGGTGCACCCTGCCAATTTATCAATATCGTATTGCATATATATTATCTTAAGAGTTTACTTATGGATATAAAATATATACAATATCGGCAGTATGGCAACAGTTTTTTATGTGAGACGAGCAGAAACATGCGCCCGGAAATCCTCTTTCCGCTGTTTGCGGAAATCAATACCCTGAAAGGCATCGGCGACCGCAGCTACAAGCCGGTTGCCAATTTGGCCGGCAGCAAAGTCGTCGATTTGCTGTGGCATTTGCCTTCAGGGCTGGTCGACCGGAGATATTCGCCCAAGCTCCGTGATGCGGTTCCGGGACGCATATGTACTCTGAAAGTCAGAGTTATCGAGCATATTCCGCCCAAAAGCAGCAAACAACCCTATCGGGTCATCGTCGAGGATGATACCGAACCGTTGACGCTGATTTTCTTCAAGGCTTATGTCGACTCGCTTCAAAGGAATCTTCCCGTCGGAGAAGAGCGAGTCATCAGCGGCAAGCTTGACAGTTTTAACGGATTTTGGCAAATGAGCCACCCCGATTATATCGTCAAACCGGCAGAAATGGATAAAGTGCTCGGAATAGAAACCGTTTATCCGCTGACCGCGGGCATCAGCAACAAAATGCTCAACAAATGGATTAAGCAGGCTCTTGAGCGGGTTCCCGCCTTTCCTGAATGGCTGAACGAAGAATACCGAAAAAAACAAAACTGGCTTGGATTTAAAGACGCGTTATCCGCAGCACACAACCCGAAAAATGCCGATGAACTGCTGCCTCAAAGCCCGGCGCGGATGCGTCTGGCCTATGACGAGCTGCTGGCCAACCAGCTGGCTCTGGCCATCGTACGGCAAAGGGTGAAAAAACAAGCCGGAAGAGAAATTCGCGGAAACGGAATGCTGCGCAAAAAAATATTGGAAAAGCTGCCTTTCAAGCTAACGGCCGCGCAAGAAAAAGTTTTAGGCGAAATTTATGCCGACCAAGGGTCCGGCTTCAGGATGCTGCGCCTGTTGCAGGGAGATGTCGGAGCCGGAAAGACCATCGTGGCGCTAATGACGATGCTTAATGCGGTTGAGTGCGGCACGCAGGCGGCAATTATGGCGCCAACCGAAATTCTGGCCAAACAACATATGGAAACAATCCAGCCCCTGTGCGAAGAAATCGGCATCCGGGCGGAACTGCTCTGCGGCAGAACCAAAGGCAAAACCCGCACTCAGATTCTGGAAGATTTGGAAAGCGGCGGAATAAACATTCTTATCGGAACCCATGCATTATTTCAGGATGACGTCAAATTTAAGGATCTGGCCTGCGCCATTGTCGACGAACAGCACCGCTTCGGCGTTCATCAGCGGCTGGGACTTTCGTCTAAGGGAAACAAGGCCGACGTACTGGTCATGACGGCCACACCTATTCCGCGGACACTGGTTTTGACGGCATACGGAGATATGGAATACTCTAAAATAGATCAAGTTCCGGAAGGACGTAAACCGGTAGACACCAGGGTATTGCCGGTTGATAAAATCAGCGAAGTGGTTGCCGCATTAAAACGCAAAATCGACAGCGGCTGCCGGGCCTATTGGGTTTGTCCTCTGGTGGAGGAATCAGAGAAATCGGATTTGGCGGCGGCAGAAGAACGTTTTGCCGCGCTGCAAAAGATTTTCGGCCGAGATGTCGGACTGGTCCACGGCAAAATGAAGGAAAAAGAAAAAGATGCGGTTATGGAGCGTTTCAAAAAAGGCGAGCTTAAACTGCTGGTAGCAACAACCGTTATTGAAGTCGGCGTCAACGTACCGGAGGCCACGGTAATGGTTATCGAGCATGCGGAACGTTTCGGGCTGGCACAGCTGCATCAGCTGCGCGGGCGGATTAAACGCGGCTTTGAGGCGTCAACCTGTATTTTGATGTACGCCTATCCGTTGAGCGAAACCGCTCATCAGCGTCTGAATATTATGAAAGAAACCGAAGACGGTTTTCTGATTGCTGAAAAAGATTTGGAACTGCGCGGCGGCGGCGAAATTCTCGGTACCAGACAAAGCGGTTTCAGCGAATTCCGGCTGGCTGACATGAATGTACATCAAAACTTGCTGCATACCGCCAATCAGGATGCCAAGATGATACTTGAACTGGACCCCAATCTGCAAACGCCCAGAGGTCAAGCGCTGCGCATCCTCTTATATTTGTTTGAACGCGACGATGCGGTAAAAACCTACATTGCGGGATAAATGCCATAACCAGAAAAACCGGCTTGTTGAGAGCCGGTTTTTTACAAACAATGATTTTACATATTATGGAACATATATTTTTCTTCCGGGACTTCAACCAGCTGCGGAAGACGAAAATACTCTGCTGCATCTCCGTTATTGCAAGACACCGGCTGCGCATTCTCATACTCGGTATGATAGCGAATGATCGGAATACCTTCTGCCGTTTCTGCAATTTTTGCCATATGGAGCCGAGGATTAACCCATACAACTTCAGGCACCGATAAAGGCGTTCCCTGACAATATGCCTCTATTTTCCACAAAAATCCGGTTTCGAATTTGACAATAACCGGTTGTTCCAGCCTGCTGTACTGTTCCAAAAAAGGAAAGACTTTAACGGCTAAATCCAAAACTGTTACCGGCATTTCGGTACGACTGATAACGGCCGGGCTAATTTTAATCCGGGCGTTGGATGTTCCTAAACTGTTCATGACTAAAAAAATTTAATAAGTTAATAAAAATAAGTGAATTAATGGGCATAGGCTAGCTTACGGTTAGACAAAAGTCAAGATTTTAAAACGGTACGGCCTAAAAATTTCCCGGGCGTCAGACTTTAAATTTTAGCAACAATTTATATATGCTTAAACAGTTCAACCAAACACGGGAAAAAAACAATGAAAAAAAGTTCAATATTTCTGCCGGCAGCAGTTTTCGGCATCTTATTGTTCGGCAGCGGCGGAAACGTTATGGCACAATATGCCGACAGTTCTACAACCCAAATGAAGAACTCAAATGTTGACAAAAAAACGCGCAGCGCCCAACAGCGGGTAGCCGCTAACCAAATTCGCCGAAACCATTTATTCAGCGACCTTGGGCAGAGTTATACGGACTTCAAAAACAAGCTTAACAAAGATTACGGCTTCGACTATGCCGTCGATGTGTCATTTATGCCCCAATACGGTGCTCCGAACGGCAAAAAAACCGCTTTTCAGACTATTGTCGCCCCATCAGTCACCTGGACGACATTTAACAACAAATACGGTACCGGCGTATTAAATATGTCGTACAATGCGGTCCAGTATTCGGGAAGAACGGCCGAGGACATCGGAAACCGGCTCGGCGTCGTAACGGACATTAACGATTATGACAGCCAGTCAAATTCTTTTGATTCCCTGTACTATACATATCAGCTGCCGGGAAGCTGGAACTGGCTTACGGTTGCCCTCGGACAATTCCCGCTCTATAATTTTGACGGAAGTGCCTATGATGCCAACCAACAAGTCAACTTTGTAAACTATGCTCTGTCTCAGAACGCAAGCTCCAGTTATCCTACGGCAAGTCTCGGCGGATATATTCAGATTGCGCCTAACAGCGACTGGACTTTTGCCCTCGGTGCTCAGGACGCGACCAATACCGCAGGCGACGGCATCGTGTTCACTCACCTGAAAGACAAGCATTACACGACCTTTGCTTCGGCTTCTTATACTCCGACGATTAAAGGGCTTGGTGCCGGACAATACTCCGTTATGGTTTACAATATGCCGGCGACGTTCAAACAACCGCAAACAACCAACGGCTGGTCCGTTAACGTCAGTCAGGATTTAAATGAGAAGTTCAGCATTTTCGGCAGAGTCAACGGCGTATCCGGCAACCAGGAAGAAATCGACCAGTCCTGGGTTCTGGGCATGGTTTACAACAACCCGTTGGACCGCAATCCGCTGGACCAAATCGGTTTTGCCGGCGCATATAACAAAATAAACGAAGAAGCCGTCGGACAAAAACTCAACCACAGCGCCGAAAAAGTTTTGGAAGCCTATTGGGCCTGGGGCGTTTCCAAATGGATGACTCTGACACCGGACATTCAATTTTACTTTGACCCGGCGACTAATCCGAAATCTGACCACGCAACCGTGGTTACGCTTCGTGCAACCCTGTTCTTTTAAAGCGGCGGACATTTATCAAACAAAAAAAGAGCCTGATTGGCTCTTTTTTTAACGTCCGTATCCCCGTGCCATTTCTGCCTGCGCAAACATCTGCGTTTGAGGGCTGCCAGGCAGCCGGCGCCTTTTGTCTGCCATAGCCAGTATCTGCGCCGCAGAAAACTTCTTGAGCTCCTTTTTGATTTTGGAACGCGCCAATTTTTTATATTTGGTAATCCGGCTTATTTTACGATAGTTTGCTTCAGAGCGGATTTCAATCGGTTTAAGTTTTTCAACTTTGACGGCGTCCGTTTGAAGCTTTATCTGTGCAAACATCTGTGGAGTTGCGTTAAACGTCTTCAGGCGTTCGGGCTTAATCAAATCTCTGAGTTCAAGCTCGCGACCATTGTAAATCTCATTAACCCAAGCCAGTTTGCTTTGGCTTTTTTCAAGTTTGGCCATCCAACCGTCGGAGATAATTCCCCTAACGTCGACGATATACCCCGTCTGCGACCAGTTTTTAAGCGGCGTGCGGTGATTGTTGTTAAAACTGATGACCTGGGGCTGCCCTTTGGCGTTGAGTTTTTCAAAGGTAAGAGCATGATAACTGTCTCCGTTTTTAACAAAAACCAACGTTCCGGGTTTGTAACAGGGTTTTTGGGTCTTTTTATCAATCATCAGCAGGTCCCGGGCCAGATTATTGCTTTTTTTGACCCGGTCTTTGTGCTCTTTGCGCATTGCATTGATAAATCCCTCGCACCACAAACCATTGTGTTTTCCTTCTTCCGGCAGAAGCTGTGAGAAATCTGAAAAATCGGAGCTGAACTTTTTATAGTTGTACATAACGGCGCCGATGCAATAATTGATGCCGTCGTAATAGCTTCCCGGCGAAACGGTGTTTACCATCTTTTTTATCATTTGCTTGGCCTGACGGTTGTTTTTGCTGCGGATTTCATCAAGCTGGCCGCCGATGGAATCCAAAGCGGCTTTGACGACCCAGTCGGCTCGCTTTTCAGCCTCGGAACGAACGTCAAGTTTGGTCAGGGTATCGACAATCAGGCTCTTATGGGTTTCAACGCGGCTGATATGGGCCTCGGCGGAAGAATATCCTCTGCTTTCCGGATTAGAAACATTGGCCATCGACGTTGTTGCAGAAAGCCCCAAAAGAGTTAAACATCTGAAAAGAAAGCGATTTTCCCTTGCCCGAGAGAGCAGCGTCATTTTGTCTTTGTTCATTTTCCACCTGCCTGCCTTGTATGATTCGCGCGTAATTATAAATACCTAAAGTTAAAAAATAGTTATTAAACCCGACCAATTTTAACTTTACTTTTAAATGCTTTTGAGCGTAAATAAGCATAATCATTAACATTTAAAGATAACCTGTTGATATGAAAAAAAGTTGTAAATCTGCATTTATTATAGGATTAATCCTGATGACCTGTTCCTGCCAAAACAACGTAAAACCGACCATTGTTCCGGCGGTTGAAGTCAAACAGCCAGTCAAACACAGCCTAGAGATCATCGGAGCAGTCGAAAACGTTTATGTTTTGCCGATGAAAGTTCCTTTTCCTGCACGTATTGACACCGGTGCGGAAACCTCTTCCATTGACGTCGGAAAGTTCAAAACCTTTGAGCGCGACGGAGAAAAATGGGTTTCTTTTGACCTTGACCATAACGGCACCGGAGAAAAGCTCCATTTTGAAAAGAAAATCAAACGCAGAACCTCTATCCGCCGAATCAACGGGGATGAACACCGCGTCGTGGTCAATATGGACATCAAAATGGGCAAAGACATCATTAATGCCGATTTTACGCTTGCAGACAGGGAGAAGTTCACTTATCAGGTTTTAATCGGCCGCAACATTTTGTCCGGCAGATTTATCGTTGATCCGTCAATTGAGAACACCCTGCCCTGACAATTCAAACCGAAAGTACCACGCTTATGCTGAAAAAATTTACCTCCGTCCGCTTCATTTTATCAATGTTGCTGCTGTTATCCGTAATGTTTGCCGGATACAGCATTTATTACAAAGTCAAATACTGGGGATTTGAAATCAGCCCGAAGACAGTCTCCGACGTATGGACAATCGAGGCTCACATTTCTTTTGAACCGACGGGAGAACCGGTTACCGTTTCACTGACAACGCCGGGCAACAGCAATGCATTCAAAATTCTGGAAGAAGATGTTGTCGCTCCGGGATACAAGGTAAAAAAGATTAATAATGAAACCTCTCGTATGGTATTGACGGCTCCGGCGCAGACAGCACCTCAGGATATTTATTACCGGGTTATGCTGTTTGACAACATCGACACCAGAGGCAAAATCAAAGCGCCCCAGCCGGCGGCTCCCAAAATGCCGATTATGGACGAACAGACCCTTACCGTAGCCAAACAAATCATCAAACTTGCCGACCAAAGCCAGCAAGGCGACGACGTCAGCAAGATTATCCGCTTCATCAACCAGGTGCCGGCAGACCCGACGGTTCAATCTTATCTGCCGATAAAGAAGACTCAGAAAGACATTGCCGACGCCGTGCGCAACTTGCTCTCCATCAAAAAAATTCCCAACCGCGTTGCACGCGGCTTTAAGCTGGAAGAAAGCAAAAAATCTTTGTCGCCCGACCTGATGTTGCAGGCTTACATCGACAACCAATGGAAAACTTACAACCTTAAAGACGGCGCCAAAGGGCTGCCCGAGAACTTCGTGATTTTCCAACGCGGCGGAGAATCCCTGATTGACGTTATGGGCGGAGAAAATTCGGTTATTAAATTTTCGGTTATGAAATCCGTCACCTCTTCCCTCAGCCTGGCCAGCCGCAGAGCCAAGCTTGCGGGGCAGAAATCCTTGTTTGACTATTCCATTTACAATCTGCCGCTGGCCGAACAAAACACCCTGAAATGGCTGTCCATCTTCCCGCTGGCAATTCTGATTATCGTCCTGTTAAGAAACGTCGTCGGCGTCAAGACGATGGGAACCTTTACTCCGATGCTGCTTTCGATGTCACTGGTAAAAACGGGGTTCTGGCCGGGTTTAATCTGTTTCGGCGTCATTATCGGCATCGGCCTGCTTATTCGTTTTGTTCTTTCCAAACTGAACCTGCTTTTGGTTCCGAGAATTTCGGCAGTGGTCATTGTCGTTATCATCATTATGCAAATGTTAACCGTTCTGGGTTATCAGTTCAAACTCAACGTTGCCCTGTCTGCCGTTTTCTTTCCCATCATCATTATGGCGTGGATTATCGAACGCGCTTCCATCACCTGGGAAGAAGAAGGAGCCATTAATGCGGGCAAAGAAATTTTTTACAGCCTGGTGGCCGCCATTGTCACCTATTTCATCATCAGCAGCGAGTATATCCGTCACATTATGTTTGCATTCAACGAGCTTAATCTGGTGATTTTGTTTGTGGTTATGCTGCTGGGTACTTATACGGGCTATCGCCTGACCGAGCTCAGACGCTTCAAACCTTTGGTTAAGGAATAACGGCCATGTTCGGAAAGCTTTTGGCAAACTGGGCCAGCCCTTCGGAACTCCGTAAAGCCGGCGTGCTGGGAATGAACCGGCGCAACTATAATGTCATAGCCAAATATAATCCCCGCCGCCTCTACCCCTTGGTGGACGACAAAGTGCAAACCAAAACGCTTGCAAACAAGGTGGGAATCAATACGCCGGGGCTTATCGGAACGATTGAGTTTCAGCATGAGGTCAAAAATCTGCTGAGCATCATAAAGGATTACACAGAGTTTGTGATTAAGCCGGCACAAGGCAGCGGCGGCAAAGGCGTGTTGGTGATTACCGGCTATCGTGACCAGATTTTTACCACCGCTTCAGGGCGCAAACTAAGTTACGACGACGTTTACCGGCACGTTTCCAACATCTTAAGCGGCCTTTACAGTCTGGGCGGACAATACGATACCGCCATTATTGAAGAACTGGTGCATTTTTCAAACATCTTCAAAGACTACAGTTATCAGGGAGTTCCCGATGTCCGGGTCATTGTTTACAAGGGTTTTCCGGCCATGGCCATGACCAGGCTGCCGACCAAAGCCTCCGAAGGGCGGGCCAATTTGCATCAGGGCGCCGTCGGCGTGGGATTGGACATTCGCACCGGAAAGGCTCTTAATGCAGTTCAATGGAATCTGCCAATCAAAAATCAGCCGGACACCGGTTCGGATTTAATGAACATTCAGGTTCCCTATTGGCGCGAACACCTGATTATCGGCGCTAAAGCTTATGAGATGACCGGGCTGGGATATTTGGGAGCAGACATTGTTCTTGATGCATTCCGCGGACCGATGATGTTGGAGTTGAACGCCCGGCCGGGGCTGGCGATTCAGATTGCCAACGGCAAAGGGCTGGCAGCGCGCCTTAAGGAGATTGACAAATACTATCCGAAGAAGCACATGACTGCGGAAGAACGGGTCGACTACGTTCTGAACGAAAGACGATAGCTTGATTTAAGCCTGACAGCGTTTATTTAAAAGACATCTTGAAATTTAAAGGAGCAATATCAAAATGTCTTTTAACATATTGAAAATAGACACGTCTATCCGCGGGCACAAAGATTCCTTCTCTTCCCGGATGGGAGAATATGCCGTCAAAACCATTCAAAAAACCTTCGGCAGCGGAAATATTGAGTATCTTGACCTGTACAAAGCCCCGATACCCTACCTTACTTCCGAGTGGGACGAAGCGGCGCACACGCCTTTGGGACTGCGCAGCGAAGCCCAAAACAAAATGCTTGATGCCGTTGATATGAAACCGTTGATACGAAACGACATTTATATCTGCTGTCTGGCCGGTTACATGTATGACGTTCCCGCAACCTTCAAAAGTTTTCTGGAGCATATGGTACAGTTTGACGTTACCGTTAACGCCAATTGGAGTCCCCGGCTGCAAAACAAAAAAGTTTTGACCATTGCCGCCTGGGGAGACGACTATGACAGCGTTACTCCTGAAATCGGTTATGAATTTGTGGTAAAAAAATCTTTCGAGCTGTTGGGTATCAAGGAAATAAAATTTTTCAACATCTTTAACACCAATGAAATCACGGCAACCGAGGACACGGTTCAGACGCAGCTGGAAAAAGAAATAATCAGCTGGAAATAACGGTTGTCAACATCGGAAAATGAACGCTTAACAAAACATCCGTCATCATATATCCTAGGTTTAATCATAAACCAAGGAGGAATAATGGCGGAACGTTTCAAGCTGGTCGGCGGAGTCTTTAACCTTATACTCAGAGACGGAAAGGTTTTAATGGAGCTGCGCAAAAATAAATTTGACGCAGGTTTATACAGCCTGGTCGGAGGTTGTATGGAAGACGGCGAAACCGTCAAACAGGCTGCTGTTCGCGAAATAAAGGAAGAAGTCAATCTTGAGGTCAGAGAAGACGATTTGAAAATCATTTCGGTTCTTCACCGGATTACGCCTGCTCCCGACAGCTGGCAATCTATCGAATTTGTCATGGCAACGGAAAAGTTCAGCGGCAATCCGGCATTGATGGAAAATGACGTTTGCGGAGACCTGCGCTGGTTTCCCCTCACCGAACTGCCCAAAAACATTTCTTTATATGCAAAACAGGCAATTGATAACTATATTAACAATGAAAGCTTTTCCGAAATCAATTTTTAGAGAGAAAACATATGGCTAAAGATACATCCAAAGAAAATTCAAGCAAAAAAGAACCCAAACTTCTGAAAAACGCCGAAGCTAAAAAGCTCGGCAAAAGCAGCACCAAAGGCTTAAAAGCGGCAGAAACAAAAAAACTGGCCGTCAGCAAAACCCGTGCTAAAAAAATCAAGCATTCGTATCAGGCAAAAGATCCCGAGAACGCCCTGTTGTTAAAATTGAAAGACGGCGACGTCGTTATCGAGATGCTGCCGGAAGCGGCTCCCAACCACGTTGCCAGAATAAAGGAACTGGTCCGTGCCGGCTTTTACAACGGTTTAAAATTCCACCGCGTAATAGACGGCTTTATGGCGCAAACCGGTTGCCCTTACGGAACCGGCACCGGCGGCAGCGGTAAAAAGCTTAAGGCGGAATTTAATCAGGTTCCCCATAAACGGGGAACGGTGTCGATGGCTCGTTCAATGCTGCCGGACTCCGCCGACAGCCAGTTTTTTATCTGTTTCGGCGACTGTGACTGGCTAAACGGCCAATATACGGTATGGGGACAGGTTACCAGCGGTATGGAACACGTTGATGCCATTAAGCGCGGCGACGGTCCCAACGGTGCAGTCAGCGAACCTGACGAAATCATCAGTATGACAGTTATTGCCGACATATAATCTCCATTCTCCCTTATTGTGGCAAAAAAGAAAACCTTGACGTTTCAAACGTCAAGGTTTTCAAGTTTTTCGGATAAAATCAGCGGTTCATCACTTCATGCTCAACCTCTTCATAAGAAGCAATATGAAGCTCCAAAGTACTTTCCGGAGTCAGCGCCTCAAACGTCTCGCGACTGATAAAGCCGAGGTTTTCATTTAAGCTGTTGCTGCTTCCGTTGGTAACATAGCGGCTAAACACTGACACCTCAAACCTTGCCGAAGAGAAATTCTGGGCAGCTATAACATTTGCTCCCATTAAATGAGTGTTTACATAAACAGGACAAACATTAAAACGACCGTTTATATTCAGCGATATTTGCCGATCGGGCAAACCGCTTGTCAATCGAACGGATTTGATAACTTTGGTTTCTTTCTCCCGTTTGACGCCATCTCTCTCGGCCAAAGCACGAAACATCCAATGTCCGGGAGTTAACGGCTCCGTATCGGTGAGTGTCATATTGGAAACTGATTTTTTTTCAGTTTCATAGTTATAGACGACATCATAAGTGACATACTCGATGCTGACCGGCATTCCGTCTTTGTCGTATATCGGGCGCGCGGCAAGAAAGGTCTTAATCCTGTTCAGATAATAACGTTCATCCGACTGACGAAGCGCCTCAGGACATTTTTCGGCAGGAATTCGATCTATTTCCTGATCCGGACCTGACATTCGGCGAAATCCGTCATCCCATTTATGCCATTCAACCTTTACGGCTCCCTTAAAAATACCGTCTACTCTCTTCGGAAGCAAAGCCTGAAACTTTGTATCCATTTCTTTCATAACAAACACTTTGTTGTTAACTTTCTGATTTTGTTCCGTTGTTTTCATAACATTTAATGTTTATAGAGGATTTGTCTGCCTTATCCTCTTGATTAAAAAATAAATTAATTAACACTACATACAAACATTATGACGGTTTACAAAAAAACAGAACAGGTCCTACAACTGACTTTGTCTGTTTGATATTTTCAATAATACCTTAATAATGCTCATATGATGCTATCAGTCATATCATATTTTCAGATTATTGTAAATTATTTTTTTGCGGTAACTAGACAAAAAAATCCCTTATCACGAGGATAAAGGACTTTTTTTAAAACAAATAATTAAAAAATACTGATAAAAAATGCAGACAATACAATTCCGATGATGAGAGAAGCTATTGCGCCGTTCAGTTTCAGAAGCTTAGCGCTGCAAAAAAAGCTCCCCAGCAGGACAAGGGAAAAGATAATTCCGGCCGAAAGGTTTACCAACCAGAAATTGTCTTTGTCATTATAAGCTGCAAAAATAACACATAAGCAAAAAGCACTCAGACCGGCATATGACAACACGGTTAAAGCACGATTTAATTTTTTTGATGTTCTCATAATACTTAAATAATTAGTGTGAATGCCGTTAATATATCATACCCGGTACAAATGTAAAGCAGAGAACATTTTATTTTTGAAGTGAAGATACGACAGCTAATGCCGCTTTCAGTCCATCAGCCGCAGCCGAGACAATACCTCCGGCATAACCAGCCCCTTCCCCGCAAGGATACAATCCCTTTACCGGACTTTCAAAATTTTCATCGCGGGGCAAACGCACCGGTGAAGAACTCCGCGTTTCCACCCCGGTCAATACGGCTCCCGGCATGGCAAACCCATGCAGCTTTTTATCCATTTCGACAATTGCCATACGCAAGGTATCGGTTATAAACGCAGGAAATACGTCGTCAAGGCTTCCCCACTCGACGCCGCGTGAATAACTGGGCATAACGTCGGCAAACGTTCGTGAACGCGATTGTTTCAGAAAAGCTCCAACCAATTGTGCCGGTGCACGATAGCTCCGGCCTCCGGCGGCAAAAGCGGCATTCTCGAGCCGGCGTTGAAAATACATTCCCTGCAGCGGGTGTTCTCCGCCGAAATCCCGAGGCGTCACTCCTACCAACAGCGCCGAATTGGCATTTGTTTCATTTCTCGCGTAATAGCTCATTCCATTTGTCACCAGGTGTTCCGGCTCCGAAGCGGCCGCAACCACCACTCCTCCGGGACACATACAAAACGTATAAGCGGAACGGCCGTTGGGAAGATGCACGGACAACTTGTAATCTGCAGCGCCCAAAGCCGGATGCCCGGCAAAATCATGATACAGCGCCCTGTCTATCAAAATCTGAGGATGCTCAATGCGGGCGCCGACGGAAAAAGCCTTTGCTTCCATCGGGACATGGCGGCGATACAGCATTTCAAAAGTGTCGCGGGAGCTGTGTCCTACGGCAAGAAGCACTGCCGACGTCGGCAGTTCGTAAACGTCTCCGATCGCATTGCGGATGCTCATACTGTATATTTTTTCGTCGCGGAGATTAATGTCAACCAAACAATTTTCAAAACGGTATTCACCGCCGAGCGAAACGATTTTACGGCGTATCTGCTGAACAATCAGTGCCAGCCGGTCGGTTCCGAGATGGGGCTTGGCCAGATACAATATCTCATCAGGCGCGCCGGCGGACACAAGCTCGGCAAAAACTTTCGCCGTATGAACGTCTTTTTTGATGCCGGTCATTAATTTGCCGTCAGAAAAAGTACCGGCTCCCCCTTCTCCAAACTGTACGTTTGAATCAGGATTGAGTTTTCCGGTTTTCCAAAACAAGTTTACATCGTTTTGCCGCTCGGGAACGGGCTTTCCCCTTTCTAGTATTATCGGCCTCAAACCGGCCTCAGCCAGAGTCAAAGCGGCAAACATCCCGGCCGGGCCGCTGCCGACGACGACCGGACGTTCTTTAACGGCATCAAGTCTGGGTACCGTCAGCGGCGCTTCGGTTTTCTGTTCTTCCACATAAGGCCAGGAGGTTTGTCTCAAAACCGCCGGTTCGTCAACAAACTCGGCATCAACGGTACAAATAAAATGCACATTGGTCCGGCTGCGAGCGTCAACGGCTTTTTTGACCAATTTCCAATTCAGACACTCAACATCCGTTTCCAACGTTTGGCAAAGGATATCCCGCAGGGCAGACTGCGGGGTCGACAAAGGAATCTTAATGTTGCTTATTCTTAACATATCAAGCCTTTCATATTCAGTTGGCTTTTTATAGCTCATCATTTGAAAAACTTAAAGCTTTTTCGCATTATCAGTAAAATAAAATATTGTAAAATGACAAAAATGTTATATTATCGTCATATTATGAGAAAACTTTTGTCGTACATATTAATCGCGGTATTTGCCCTGTCGCTTTTCGACGTGGTGGATGTGAACGATATTTGCCTGGGAGATAAAATTATCTTTTCCACGACGGATACCGACGCCGACAACCCTGACGACGACTTAAGTTCATATGAATATCATTTTTCCGCGTCACCCTTGTTTTTTGCCAAAGAAATAAAAGTAGCCGAGCGTTTTGAAACGGCAGGCATTTCCGAACATTTGCCGGCGAAGGACGACCCGCTGACCGGAAAGCTTAATACAAACAACCTCTATCGCCCGCCGATTATCTGATTTTCTTTAATTTTGAGCAGCAGTTAACTTCATCCGTCTGTCTTGAGTCGGAACGTTAATTGTTATAAGCAATTGATATTTTAAGGAAACTGATATGACTGACAAACAAGAAACCGGCGTATTTATCATTTGGGAAAAAGGGCGTTATCTGAGCGTTCCCATCCTTCGTGACATCAGTACCGAATTTGAGATAAAAAAAGTATTTGAAATGTATTGGCCCAAACAAGAGTTTGCTGTCCGACTGGCCGATTTTTACGGAAAGAACCTGCCTCGGGGCTGCCATAAGGAAAAGAAATGCGGATGCGGCAAATTTTTAATCGCGGTCGTTCGGGACAAACATCCCCGTTATAATGACGCAGGCAACAATTTAAATATGCTTCAGGCGAAATACCGTTACCGCGACTGGTTTGGCGGAAACAACTTTATTCACGGCAGCGACAATAAAAAAGAAGGTGCGGAAAACATTTATAAACTGCTGGGAATAAGCCCGGAAGAATTTAATCTGCGTTATCCGCAAAGCTGGGACGGCAAAATTGAAAATTATACCGCCCCAGCCCGTGTTTCGGATAACCCGGCATATGCTTCAGGCTTTTGGCAATGGTTGAACGGCTTGGGGCGCCAATTGGCGAAAAACCTGAATTTATGGTAGTTATTTGTCGGTATAGATTTCGTCCTCATCCTCTTCATCTTCGGCTCTTCCGAACAAAATCTGCCACATGGGCTTGCGGTACATCCACAAATTGATGGCCCCAAGAACGACAGACATCGAACCGAAAAGGTAAAGCATATAATACCAGTTCAACTGGCTGGCCGACATCATGACATCCTGCTGGTTTACCCGCAGGAAGCCGATGGAAAGAGAGGTTATGACAAAGGCGATGATAAAAGCGAATGTCCAGATTTTGTGCTGGACATTCTTTTTTACAAAAAACGCCGTTAAAACATAGAGCAAAACAAAAGATAAAAACAAATACAATTCCATAGATTCCCCCTTAAACTACAAACAAACAGATAAGACTGATTATAGATATAAGCGGAAGAAAACCCTTTTCAACAAGAAAGACTGCAAATTCTCAGTCACGCGAAATTACCGGCCACTTTCCCTCGGCAACTTGTTGCAGGGTTGGATTCACCATACCGAAACGCGCATTGTAAATCCAGTAATTGGCGGTTACACGTTCTATATATATCCGGGTTTCCGAGGAGGGTATTGCCTCAATGAAAAGAAGCGGATCATTCCCGTAACGGGTATTTTTTTTCCATTTGGCAAGGTTTCCGGGACCGGCGTTATAAGCGGTCATCATATAAAAAAGATTGCCGTCCACAATCGGTTTGGCCATGAGGTAATCAACATATTTTTGTCCCAGTTCCAAATTGTAATCCGCCCGGAGCAAACGGTTTTTATCCTGTTTGATGCTGACATCTTTGGTGATATGATAAGCGGTGTTGGGCATCAGCTGCATCAGGCCGCGGGCTCCTGCCGGACTCTGAGCCTCGGGACGAAAAGACGACTCCTGACGAGCCAAAGCCAGAACCAAGGCCTTGTCAACTTTCCAGCCGCTGGCGGGAACCCAGGACGGAATCGGATAAGCAACGCCGTCATAAGACTTTTCGCTGCCGATATCCTTAGAATAGTTGCAGGCATAAATAGCCAGAGCATGCATCTGAAACTGATTGGCAATATAAATCGTCGCTTCCTGCTGTTTTTCGCTCATATCATTATAGCCGTGGCGCAATTCGTCTTCAGCCAGATTCTCCTTTTTGGCATGAATCAGGATAACTGCGCGTCGGATTGAGGGAGAAGCCAGCAGCTCGTAAACATAATCGTAGCTGTCAAAGTTATTCAGATAAGCCACGGCATCCCAATTATAGTTCATCGGCAGCCCCAGCTGATAGCCGGCCAAGATGCCGTAAAAAGTATGTTTATACCCCGAAGCCAGTTTGAGCATTTGGCGCGCCTGTTTCGGCTGATTCAACCGGCTATAGGCACGATATCCCCAATAGCCGCCGGCCGAGACCAGCCACTCGTCGGAATTTTTCGATTTGGCAAGCCGGGAGAAATAAGAGGCGGCATCTTTATAATGTTTCATCCGCCATGCCGACAGCCCGGCCACCCAGGCTGCGGTTCCGGAGGTCCGGCGGCGTGACGCTTTGACGCCCCATTGCCATGCCAATTGATTATAATTGTCTACAAAATACTTCATTGCCAGAGTTGCAGCCATATCGTCCCAGTATTTATCCGGGGCAAGCATACGAAAACGCTTTTGCTCCAATACAAGACGCGCCATTTTAGTTTTTCCGCGGTTCATCGCTTTGCGAAACTTTGCCACCTGACGGCGGAGGTATTCCTTTTCCGCCGGCGTGCGCTTTTCGATATCCTTATTGTCCCAGCCGCTGATAAACGCAGCCTCCGATACTTTTTTGGGTTTGGTCAGTCCGGCGGCCCCACCCTTACGGACCGCAAGGTTATAAATCCGGTTAGCCTGAGGATGGTCATAATATTTTGCCAGCCAGTCCTTTAATTCGTCATAAGAGGCTTTGTAACCGCGACTCAGATATTTTTCGGCCAGAGCATGACCAAGAATGATATTGTTTTCCAGTTTGCCGACCAATTTGTCTGCGGTTTTAAAATCTTCGGCATCGATCGCCCGAAAAATTTTTTTATACAGCGAAACGTCATCCCTGCTGATGAGCAGGTAATCCAGTATCTTGTTATAGGTTGTCGGATTGATGACATTTATCAGGCAGCTTTCGGCAGCCTTAAGCGGTGCAGAAAAAACACACTGCGCCAAAACAACAGCGATGAAAAAAAACTTTTTTAACACCTAGTTATTCTTCCGTATTGCACGCAGCCACGTAATTTTGGATGCACACTCGGCCGAGCTCATACCTTTAACGCGGCAACGGTTAACAACAATATTAGGCATTTTATCCATCGTATAGCAGCCGTCACCGACCAAAGCGTAATCAAAATAAGTCGGAGAATTCGGCGGAACGTCTACAAAGGACAAGTTGGTCGTCATACCCGGCCAAACCAGCTTAACGTCCAAATTAATCAGACGGCTGTTGAGATTGGTATTAACAAAAAAACGGACATCGCAGGTTGATTGGCCGCCAATGGAACGGTCTATGCGAAAATCCGTATAATAAAGAAAAATCTGAGAAGACGAGCGAACCGGATTTCCCTTGTCGTCGACAGCGTTCATCGAGACGTAGCCGCGTTTAGAGCCGTCAGTCGTTTTGGTAAACAAAATCAACGGCGTGTCCTGAGGCATAAAGATGTCTTCACCGGCATTTTTGCCTTTGTTTCCGGCAGTCCGGGGAGCCGGTTTCAGACCGCTTTGGATTGAAACCTTATCATTAACGGCAGGCACCGCCGGCGCAATGAGGCGTTCCGGTGAAGTTTGCACGGCAGACGGCAGCTTAACATCCTGCACTGCAGGTTGGGAAGTCACTCCTGCAGACGGTCCGAACGACTGGGCAAAAGCCGAACCTGCTGCAAAGACAGCAACGGCGGCTGATGTTAAAAGCTGACTGTACTTCACGCGTTTTCTCCTTATTCAGGTAAGGTTAGCCCTGTTTTCCGGGATTAGAATCGGCTGATGGGGGATTAGCGTCGCCATTGCCGCCGGTGTGGCCGTCGTCAATGTCTTTGAAGCTGTTGGCCAATTCATTGATGGCATCAATGGTTTCCGTAAACAAACGGTTGACCTCGGATTTTTCCTTTTCGGCCTGAGTTTGTTCCTGGGTCTGAATTTCCTGCATGGAAACGGCGCTGAACTCGGTATAATATTCAGGATTGCTGACTGAGACGAATCGGAAGATATCGCCACAGGCATTGCTGCCCCGGCCTCCGGTTGCGGTTGCTCCCGAACCGCCGGTAGTACAATTGGAGACGTTGATTTCAACGTCATTCAACAACAGGAAGCAACGATCGGTATTGACCTTAGTGCGCATAGTCACCTGCTGATAAGGCTTTAACGGCGGCAGCTTAAGGTTTAAGGAAACGCTTTTATCATTATAATCTGAAGTAGAATAACGGGAAACATTGCGGCGGCTGAGACGAATAGCCTCTTTTTCTGCGCGCTGTTCCTGCTCTATCGTATCGGACACGACATCGTCAGGCCATACCAAATTCAAGGTCGCATTAGTTACCTCACTGCCGGTACGGTTGAAGAAAGTCGCTCCCAAGTCGCAGGAGGTTACGATGCCGTCAGAATTTTTTATCGGATTGATATCGTGAATCTTAAATAAAACGGCATTGTCAGCAGCATGCGCCGCTCCGATATAAGAAGCCAAACCAACGCTTAAGCACTGAACTAACACTTTTTTTGTTCTATTCATTTTACTTCCCTTAAATTGAATTTCAAAATTTTTAATTTTCAACAATAATAACTTTATTTTTATAAAATACCAATAAATAGTGAAAGAATTGATAACAACTAAGACTCTTTTTCACTGTTCATCTGTTTGTAAAGGCGCAGGACGTCAGACCAGGCTTTGGCTTTTTGTCCCGGCGTGCGCAACAGATAGGCAGGGTGAAAGCTGGCAAGCACCATGGCTTTTTGTCCGTTTGATTTGGTATATTCCATCCATCTTCCGCGCATTTTGGATATGGAATCAGCCGTATCCAGCAAAGCATTGGCCGCACTGCCGCCCAAGGTAAAGATAAAATCAGGGTTAATGATATCCAGTTGTCTTTTCAGAAAGGGCAGACAAACGGCGATTTCCGAATCCAGCGGCGTACGGTTTCCGGGCGGACGCCAGGGCAGAATATTGGTGATGTAATACTGCGTGCGGTCCATATGGACGGCTGCCAGCATTTTATCAAGCAGATGGCCGCTGCGACCGACGAAAGGAACGCCGATGCGATCTTCGTCCGCTCCCGGCGCTTCTCCGATAAACACGACCCTCGCCTGCGGATTGCCGTCGCCGAATACAGTATGGGAGGCTGTCAGCTTAAGCGCACAACCGTCAAAATTTTCAACCGCTTTACGAAGCTCATCCAAAGAATCAATCGACGCGCATAGGTCCTTGGCGTTCTGCGTGGCATTCAGCGTCGCCTGTGCAAGCCCGGTCGTAGCCTGACGTACCGGCGCCGGCTCGGCAGGCTTTTTCACCAAAGCAGACAAAACCGAAGCCGCCGGCTTGGGCACGACAGCCTTTTCCGCCGGAGCCATTGCAAACGGAACGTCGCCGCAGGTTTCCTCAACCCCGGCGCAAATATACCACTCAAGAACTTGCTCTACTGAATCTGCTTCGTTTACCATAGGTTTTAAGTTAGACGAATTCTCATATTTTGCAAGATAAAACATTTATTTACACAAATTTAATAATATATTTAAAAGGCTATTGTATGATTTGAAAAATTGACTAATATAAAAAGTCGGTAAAAGTTAGGATTGGTTATTCTCATGGCAAAATTCGGTTTTTTAGGCATCCTTTTGATTTCTATTGCTCTTTTCGGTTCTTGTTCCAACAACGGCGGACTCAAAAGCAGCAATTCCGTCATGCCGGTGCACAGTTCCGACCAGCAGGGAAGCTCGCAAAAATCCTACGGCGCTTATATTGCAGGCCGGGTCGCCCACCTGCGCAAAGACTTTAACAAAGCTTCCGATTACTACATTCAGGCTCTGAAAATAGACCCCGACAACAAAGAGCTGGTCAGCCGCCTGTATTTGCTGCTGGCCTCTAAAGGAAGAGTGGATGAAGCGGCTTACTATGCCCAGGAATCATTAAAAAACGGCGACGACAACAATTTCATTTACGTCATTCTGGCGGTTCAGGACATGAAGCAAGGCCGTTACGCCGAAGTCCAAAAAGACCTGAAGAGCCTGGACAATCCTATTTACAAAGAATTCATCAACCCGTTGCTGATAGCTTGGTCTTATGCGGGAGAAAACAAGCCGGACAAGGCTCTGAAATCGCTTCAGGTTTTGAAAAAAGAGCCGAGTTTTAAGGCTTTGTACAACTTTCACGCCGGTATGATCAACGACTACTTCGGGCGCAACCGAGAAGCGCAAAAACATTATGAAGTCATTGTGGAAGAAGAGCAGCTGGAAATGTCTTTCAGGGCTTTGCAGATTATCAGCAACTTCTATATTCGCACAGAACAAAAAGACAAAGCCCTGGCCTTAGTCGGCAAATACAACGATGAGAAAATCCTCGGCGATATGCTGAAAAACCTCAGCAGCAACATTCGCGCGGCCGATGCCAAGTCAACCAAACCGATTATCAACAATCCCAACGTCGGATCAGCAGAAGCGTTGTTCAGCATTGCCGCCACACTGCGCCAAGGCGCGGCAGGCATTGATTTGGCCCATATGTTCATCAGTATGGCCATTTATCAAAATCCGCAATACGATTTGGCTAAAATTTTATTGGCGGACATTTTGGAAAGCCGCGAAATGTATGCCGATGCCAACGAAGTTTACGACAGTATTTCCAAAGCCTCAGAAGCCTATTATACCGTACAGTTAAAAAAGGCCAACAATCTGGTGATGATGGAAGATTACAACGGTGCCGAGCTGTTATTAAAATCCCTGGCTCTTGATTCAGGAAACTATCAGCTTTATCTGGACCTCGGTGATATCCTGAGAATGAAAAACAAGCCCGAGGAGGCCATTAAATATTATCTGCAAGCGTTAAAACGCCTGCCCAAAATTGAAAGTCAGCATTGGGCTTTGTATTATGCTCTGGGAATTTCTTATGAACAAAACGGCCAATGGAACAAAGCAGAAAAAGCGTTTAAGACGGCCCTCGCCCTCAGCCAGAATCATTATCTGGTTTTGAACTACCTCGGATACAGCTGGATTAAGCAGGGACGCAACGTAGACCAAGCCTTTTCCATGATTGTTGACGCATACAATCAGGCGCCTAACGACGGAAACATTACAGACTCTCTGGGGTGGGCATTGTATAATCTGGGGTATTACCGCATGGCTACGGATTATCTGGAAAAAGCAGCCGAAATCGAACCCTCGAATGCGGTTATCAGCGACCATCTGGGTGATGCCTACTGGTTTGGCGATCGTAAAAACGAAGCGCGTTTTCAGTGGAAGCATGCCTTGACCATGAAAGACGACAGCGGAGAGCTCATCCGATCCGACGTCAAATCCAAAATTGAAAACGGCATAAAGAAAGAGCCTTCCCTTTCTTACGATAAAAACATTATAGAAGAACAAATTAAGCTCATAAGCAAAGAATAAAAACAAAACCTCGGAATTCCGGGGTTTTATTTTTATTTGGTCTATACCGTGCAATCATCTATTTACTTTCTTTTATTTCTTTGTTATAATAAAAACTGAACCTGTGGGTTCCGGTATTAATTATTTAACAAAGGACGGTGTGACATGAAGTATTTCAAATTTGTTTGTTATTCTCTGTTATTGATGTTGTTATTCAATACCAGTTCTCTTTATGCCGCACCACCCCTGACAGACCACACAACACACACACCACTGTCGTTAATGCCGGAACCCCTCTCCGGGTCTCACGACACCTTCTCGCTTGCCGCAACCTGGTGGCTCCCAGACTGGCAAGGTGGTCAGGGTTCACGTGGTTCTGACGACATCGGCGGCGGGGATATTGACGGCAACTGCGAGAAAAACTACGGAATGCATACGCCTTCCAATATTGATAGCAGATATATCTGTTCTAAGTATAACTACAATGTGACCTCTTCTCTAAAATGTCACGTTAACTGTCGTTGTAAGGACGAATATAAATACACTTCTTCCAATTGTTCCGGCAACTACACAACCGCTGGAACTTCCTGTGAGGGTAAATATAACCAATGTGTATGCAAGTCCGAGTTCAAATACAATTCTTCCAACTGTTCGGGAGAATATGAAGTATCGGGAACTTCCTGCGGCGGTAACTACAACGGCTGTACCATTCGCCCCGAATGTACGGTTTCTTCCATGAGCTGTACCTATGGCTGTGCCGGATACAACTCCTGTGACCGGTGTACCTCCTGCAAGTCCAATCCCGACTGTGACGTTTCCGACAAGTCCTGCACCTACGGCTGCGCTTCTTACAACAGTTGTTCGAAGTGCACGTCCTGTAAATCCAACCCGGATTGCAGTGCGACGGCGGTTTCCTGTGACTATGGATGTGCCTCGACCAACTCCTGCGGTATCTGTACCTCTTGTTCGGGCAATCCGGATTGTAACGTGTCCGATAAATCTTGTGACTGCGGATGCTCTTCCACAAACTCCTGTGGCAAATGCACTTCCTGCAAGTCCTGTCCGCCTTCGGACCCTTGTTCCGGTGTTTCCTGCGGCGCTAACGCCTACTGCTCCGGTGGCTCTTGTTACTGCAACTCCGGATATACGGGCAATGCAAATTCCGGATGTACTAAAGTGGATACCTGTACTTACACAACGACGGCATCCAGCTGTTCAAGCCAGTGTAAAAACGTTGGGTCTTCTTCTTGTACCAAAAACGGAACAACCTATTACAACGGGTGCGGCTCATCCAAGTGTTCTTCCGGACAGACCTGCTCCAACGGAACTTGTGTAAGCACCTGCAATTTGCCCAATTGTTCCAGCTCGGTAAGTTCTAAACCGTCCAACAGCAGCTTTACAACATCATCTTGCACCGACTGTTCCGGTACTCATACGATAAATACCGGTTGGAGCTGTAATTCCGGCTACCACAAATGCGGCAGCAGCTGTATTCCTACCAGCCAGTGCTGTACAGGATGGGATTGCGACAGCGGTTGTTGCAGCGGCGGAAGATGTGTAAGCTGCCCCACTTGTTACGTCATATCAAGCGACTGTACGAGAGGATATGGGAGCTCCTACTACTATGTAGTCGACACCTGTGTAGACTTTGATACCGGCTCCAGCTGCGGCGGTTCTTGGGGAAATACAATAGAAAACACGTTCAGTACCCTCTATGAGTGCCAAAGCAGCATCAGCTCATACAAATCAAATGGATGTAAAAACTAACTCAGACAAATCCCCGGAGACCTCTTCCGGGGATTTTTCCGCCTGCAACTTTTTGTTGACAAAATTTTAAACAAAATATATAAACGCCTTATCTTACAAATATAATTATGAACTAAAACTTTAATTAATATGGAACAATTTTATTATTTATCAGACGAATTTCTAAAGGCACATTTTAATATTCCCGAACTCGGAAATTATGTGCTGGTACAGTACCGGGACGGAGATCAGTTTTTCGTATCTCTGGGGCGTAAAATCAAAGCGCTGCGCAAGCAATACAGATTGTTTGTCGATTTGCGCCGAGGAAAAATATGCAACCCCTATGCGGATGAAACGCACGGTCTCAGTTGTCAAATTTTGGGACGGGCAGTTGTTAAACCCAATAAGAAAAAAAGAGAAATCTTGGTTTTTAACAAAAACGGCGAACTATGTATCACCATTGCCTACGAGCATATTGAAAAGCTGTACAAAGACTGTTGGTGCGGCCAAGACATTTGCAGCGATCTTTCTTTGGATGATTCGGCATATATCATCAGCCGGAATTTCTATGCCCGGCATTTTAACATTGACGCCAAATTGCTGGAACCAAGAATACTGCATTATACAGGTTATCGTTTTTCTATCGGATATTTGATTTGCGATTCAATGCAAAACCGTTTTATTGACATCATTACCCATAAAATCATAACCTTATCAAGTGGTAAGCACGCTCTCTATAGCGTAAAGGACAATATGCTGTTTGCACCTAAAGTAGCAAAGCGGCAAATTGTGTACTCCGCTATATCGGCAAAGGTTGACGAAGCCAACAATCCCCTGCTCAGCATCAGTGTTCCGGTCGCAAAACTAGACAACATCTATCGCTGCTACTGGTATACTTCGGACATTACCCGCAGAGGCTGGACCGAATATCGAAAATGGAAATTCAACACGAAACAGTAATCTGTTGCAAAAAAAGAGCCGAGACTTTAACAATCCCGGCTCTTTATTCATTTAAAACCTAAGAGGCTTGCTTGTCTTCCTGTTTGCGCAAGATAAACTTCGGCTCTGCTTTGTCATTAATGACTTTTTCATCAATGACTATTTCTGCAACCTCTTTTTTATCCGGAATTTCATACATTAATTCCAACAGGTTGTCTTCCATAATTGCCCGCAAGCCGCGCGCACCGGTCTTCCGTTCGATAGCTTTTCTGGCAATTGCCCGCAAAGCGTCGTCGGTAAACGTTAACTTGACATTTTCCATCTCAAACATGGTGACATACTGTTTAACCAAGGCATTTTTGGGCTCGGTCAATACTTTAACCAAAGCCTCTTCATCCAAATCGCCCAAAGTGGCAATAATCGGCAGACGGCCTACAAATTCGGGAATTAAACCGTATTTCAGCAAATCTTCCGGCTGGACATCCTTGATAATCTCGCCGATGCCGCGTTCCTCTTCTGCCGCAACCTTAGCTCCGAAACCAATAGAAGTGTCTTTGCCGCGGCGGCTGACGATTTTTTCCAGCCCGGCAAAAGCGCCACCGCAGATAAACAGGATGTTGGTGGTGTCAACATGGAGGAACTCCTGCTGCGGATGTTTCCGGCCGCCCTGCGGCGGAACATTGGCTACCGTACCTTCAATAATTTTCAGTAAAGCCTGCTGCACACCCTCCCCGGACACGTCGCGCGTAATGGACGGACCATCAGTTTTGCGGGTGATTTTATCAATTTCATCAATATAAACGATACCGCGCTGAGCCTTTTCGATATCATAATTGGCGTTCTGCACCAGTTTCAAGATGATGTTTTCAACATCTTCGCCAACATAGCCGGCCTCAGTCAGCGTGGTTGCATCGGCAATAGCGAAAGGAACGTCCAGAACCTTGGCCAAAGTCTGCGCCAACAGCGTTTTACCGCTTCCGGTCGAACCAATCAAAATGACATTTGATTTGGCAATGTCGACATCTTTGTTTACCTTGTTGCTGTTAAGGCGTTTATAGTGGTTGTAAACGGCGACCGACAAAACCTTTTTGGCAAACTCCTGACCAATGACATACTGATCAAGAAACTCCTTGATTTTTGAGGGTGAAGGAAGACTGCCGTCGGCGGTGGAGCCTAACGCAGATTTATTTTCTTCTGCCATTTCGTCAGCAACGATGTTGATGCAGACCTCGATGCACTCGTCACAAATATAAACACCGCGGCCGGCAATCAGCTTTTTTACCTCATCCTGCGACTTGCCGCAAAAAGAGCAGTGCAAGACTTCATTATTGTTATTATCTCTGTTATCACTCATAAAGCGGCTCCTATTTTACAATGTCTTCGCGAGAAGTAACGATATGGTCAATCAGGCCGAACTTTTTAGCTTCTTCCGGCGTCATAAAGTTATCACGCTCCATCGCCTTTTCGATAACGGAAAGCTTTTGTCCGGTATTGGCGGCATAAATTTTATTCAAACGTTTTTTCAAATCCAGAATCAGACGGGTCCGGATTTCCATATCCGTCGCCTGCCCCTGAAAACCACCGGAAGGCTGATGAATCATAATCTGGGAGTTAGGCAGGGAGAACCTTTTGCCCCGAGCTCCGCCGGCAAGCAAAAAAGACCCCATGGAACAGGCCTGACCGATACACATGGTGTTAACATCACAACTGATGTATTGCATAGTATCATACATCGCCATACCGGAGGTGACGGAACCGCCGGGAGAATTTATGTAAAAGAAAATGTCTTTTTTGGGATTTTCAGATTCCAAAAACAACAGCTGGGCACAAACCAGAGAAGACACCTCATCATTAACCTCTCCGGTCAGAAAGATAATCCGCTCCTTGAGCAGACGAGAATAGATGTCAAACGAGCGCTCTCCTTTGGAGGTTTGCTCAATCACCATAGGCACCAAAGTGTTGTCATAAATTTCCAGCGAACTTTTGCTATACATTGCCTTTTCCTTACAATTGCTATTTTTTAAGTATTTATTAGCACAATATATTCAATAAATTGTTAAAAAATGCTGTTATGAATAAAATTTATTCCGTATCAAAAACAAAGTCAAAATATCTGTCACTTTTTTTATATAACTCTTCATCCAAGCGTTTCTTCCCCAACACCTCTATTAATGTCTGCTGAGAATTGTCATATAAAGAAACGCCTAGCCCTAATCGTCGGTTTGGAATATCAGCACCAATACCCTCTAATACTGTCGGAAAAATATCTACTCCCGAAAAGTGCCGATTTGTATTAATATTTTCCGTATAATTGCTATTAATGAAAAGATTAAAAATCCGTCGTTTTTTTTGATGCGGCTGAAGATACTTATCATACAAAGCATTATTAATTACCAAATGATCGCCAAGAACAACCAATGAAATATTCTTAAAAAAGGGCTGTTTTTTCAACCATTCGATAAAATCAGCAGCCATATAATCAGCACATTTAACAATATCCATAAAATTATCTTTATTTCCCGAACACTGATTATCTAAAATTCCTTTAGGTTGATGAGTATTAATAGTCATAATCAACAAAGAAAATGGCTGATGACTTTTCGAAAGCTCTGTAATCTTTTGCTGAGCTGCTTTATATAAGAAAGAATCCTTTACACCCCAATAGTTATCTTTACGATTAAAAAACTCATTATCAATAATTTCTGCATGAGGTTCTGCTCGATTGTTAAAGAAAGAATCAAAGCACGAAAAATACTTTGAGCCGCCAATCATAAATATTTGTCTATAACCGTGAACAGCTAAAATGTCTTGAAGACAAACGGCTCCTGGAAGAAATTTTTTCTGTATTCCGTACATATTAGGCGCTAAAGGCGTAATAAGAGGTATTCCGCAGTTAGTTGTAACAAGCCCAGCTATTGTCCAGCCTGCCCCATAAATTTCATAATAATCTGAAAAAGAGACATATTCTTTTTTTATCAAACTCAGTTTGGGCAGCAAATTATCATTAAAAATTTCTTTTGCTTGATATGTCTGTTCTATTGATTCGAGATATAAAACCACCAAATTTTTTTTTGTTGATGGAAATTTGATAGCGTTTACATCTGGTTGTACATAGTATTTTTCATAAAATGTACTTTTCACAAAGCTGTTTTTTATATAATCAATCAATTGATACTTGGCTATTAAGACAAAAATACTACTGACTAATAGCAGGCGGCATAACGCCTTACCATATTGGGGATAATATATATTAATGATGACGCCTGTCAACAAACTTATTATTAAAAAGGGAATTAAATACACTTGACATATGTAAACAACATAATTTTCAAACAACAATGTTTGCCCACTTTTGAGATGAAAAATAATTGCGTTAATGTCTGTTTCGGGAAAAGTTTTATATAAAAGAATAACAAAAAAGAAAAAAGCAAATGATAAGCATAAACTGAGAAAAGAAAAGAACTTCCGATACATTTTTGCCACATTGAATAAATTAATATTTGTCAATTTATTCTAATGTGGTTAATTTATTGTTAACTATTTAAAGAAGATTAACATAAAAATTCCACAACAAATAACCAAAACAGCTGCTATTTGCCCCCATCCCAAACTTTCATTAAGAAGATAAAATCCAACCAATTGAGACAAAACAATACTTAAAGAAGTGGCTATAGGAAAAGCAATCGACAAAGCATACATTCTGATAATATATACCCATAACAAAAAGCTAATTCCATAAAAGGCAAAACCAATCATAAATTCTGTACTAACTATTTCTGAAGAGGTTTTTATTTTATATAAACCACCCAAGCTCAATAAGACTTGTGCAACTATGAGCAGCAGCATTCTTAGCATAAAGTTTAATCCTTTACAGCCGTTAAGATTAAATTCTTTCCGCAACAGCTTCCCCGAGTAACCTTATCCAGCAGGCGACTTAGAGGAATGACAAGTTTATCATATGATACAAGAAGTTTAGGATTTAACGAGCCATCTGTCGACGGTAAATACTTATAGACAACAGAGGCAAAAAATCCGCAAAAATCCATGTAACGACATTTTGTTACTCTGAAACCAGCCGATCTACATTTGGCGATAAGTTCTTTTCGAGAATAGCGGCGATAATGCCCGACTTTTTTATCCATAGCAGAATATAAAAACTGAAAAGCAGGAACATGTAAAAACAACTTTCCTTCCGGCAGCATTGTTTCATACATTTGTTTTAGAACAGATGTATCATCTTCAATGTGTTCCAAAACATCCAAAGAATAAATGAAACCAGCTTTTTCAGTCAGTTCTCCAATATTTTTTCGGGTTTGAAACCCTTTAAGATAAGGCATCATATTATCCGCAGGTTCTATACATACGATACTTGTCCCCAAAATATCTTGTAACTTTCCGGCATACAATCCGTTTCCGGCTCCAAAGTCTACAATTTTTCCTTTTGCTTCCGTAATGCCTGCATTTATTATTTCATCGGTAATATACTGTATATGATTGTGCGCCAGATTCATTACATCCAAATTATCTTCACCGCTGTATTCCATATGAATTATCCTTTTTCAGGCCGACTATATTGCAAATATGATAATCTTCGGTTTTCCTTGCGGGTTTTGCTAAGACTGTCCAATATAAAACCAACAAATAAACTAACCACGGCGCAAATCATCATACCCATTGACAGGATGGCCGTGGGGAAATGAGGTACCAACCCGGTATTCCAATATTCCTGCAACACGGGAATACCAAGAAACAAAGACAGTAAAAAAAGTATGGCAAAAATCACACTAAAGAAATATAGCGGACGTTCTTCCTTAATTAAGGTAACAATCATCATTAAAATCCGGAAGCCATCTTTGAAGGTAGAAAGTTTACTAACGGAACCAATCGGCCGAGCAAAATAATCTGTTTCAACTTCTTTCATCGGTATACGCGATGAAAAGGCGTGCACCGTTAATTCCGTTTCAATTTCAAAACCGGCTGATTGAGCCGGAAAAGTTTTTACAAAACGACGCGAAAAGACCCGATATCCTGACAACATATCCGTCAAATGATGATTGAAAAAATACTGCACCAATTTGGTCAACAAGACATTTCCCCAACGGTGCCCTACCCTATATGCAGCCAAATCAACTTCTTTACGGGACCCTATGACCATATCGAGATTATTATCCAACAACTCTTTAACAAGTATCGGCGCTTTTGCAATATCATAGGTTTCGTCACCATCACTCATGACATAAATATCTGCGTCAATGTCAGCAAACATCCGACGAACAACGTTTCCTTTTCCCTGCAAAGGCTCTTGTCTCACGATAGCTCCTGCTTTACAAGCGATTTGAGCCGTTTTGTCTGTTGAATTATTGTCATAAACATATATTTCGGCTTCTGGTAAAACTTTATGAAAGTCTTTTATAACTTTTTCTATTGCCTGTTCTTCATTATAACACGGAATAATTACTGCAATTTTATTTTCATTCATTTATCATTACTCCCTTGAGAAAAAAACTGCTCCTTTAATTCATTAGGAACACAAATGCTCAAATTGTACATATTATTAAACAACTTGCGGCAATACATATTTTTAAATTCATTTAATCTTTCAGTATGCAGATTATATTTAAATATTTCGGTTTCAGCTATAACGGCTATTTCAGGACCATTATGAGAGGCCAGTGCATTTTGAATCAGGTTCTGCCAAGACGGCATTGAGAATAAATCCTGGTCTTTATTCCATGTATAAGCCTGCTGCTTGACCAAAACGCCACGAATGTTTTTGTTTTGACCCCAAAAAGGCAGCACGAAAGAACTCGGAAGGTTATATAACTTTATTAAAGTATTATCAGGAATATTGATATCTTCAATATCAACAAAGCGCTTATAACTTGATAAACTCTTATATTCGCCCTGTGTTGGCTTTTTCTTTGTTAAATCATACAAAAGAGTCTGCTTTAGCTGATAATCATCCTTTCGTTGTTCCCAAGTGTCACTGAAAAACGGCGTCATAACCAACGAGTAAAATACAACTATGCCTATTGAAATAAACAGTATTTTGGCAATCCGAGCCTGAGGAAGAAACTCCACAAAAAACTTTACAATAAACATTGCCACAAAAAGTTCTAAAATGATGTAGTAGCGGGTTATCGTAAACATTGTCAACCAGAGTACATAGCTGATAAACAGCCATAATGCCGTAAATAAAAAAATACGATTGTATGTTCTTATTTTTTCTCTTTTCCAAAACAAAGATATACAATATACAACAGACATTACGTATATAAACAACAAACGATAATCTAAAATTAAGGCATTACCTTCTGTCCGTCTTTGAAAAAAGGCAACATAAAAAGGATAAAAGATATACTCCCAAATGCTCTTGGGCAAAAAGGTATCATCTCTAAAATTTTCAGCAGGGAAATATTCGGATTGGAAAATACCATTTAAGAACGGGAAAAACGGATTTTGAAATTTATCCCACATCATATACATCCAAAAACCGTTGAATAACAGAAAGCCAAGTATTCCTCCCAGGATAAACAGCGGAATATTCCTCTTGTTTTTTACTATTTCTTTATAAAACAATATCAGGCTTAATCCTGTTGAAATACAATAGATTACAACCGTCAATTTTAGGCCCATGGCTGACCCTAGTATAAATCCGCTCCCAAAATACACCTGCCAGCGGCCGCTCTTGCTTACAAATATTTCTTTTAACAACAGATAAAACGACAATAATACCAACAGTGCCATCGCTTCTTCATTCGTGGACGTTCCTATCTGCATAAAGGTCGCCCAGCCCGTTGAGCCTATTAACATCACCGCCAATATCGATGCCCGACCCGTCCAGGTACTGCCGTCAAAAAACAAACCGAGTATCTTGAAGAAAACATAAAGAAGTCCCCCAAAATACAAACCCTGAAAGGCATATATTATATTCGGACTATCATTGAAGTATTGTATCATCAAATATAACGGTATATCCATCAACGGATTAAAATATGTATTTAATCCTGCCGGTGCTATGTCATAGCCTACGCGGCCATTCAGAAATGCCCACGGATTATAATAATGATAATTTGCAAAATCCCACATTACTTCGTATTTTAAACAAATACTCAGAACGCAGCCGATTAACAGAAAAAATATTAACTGTATCTTAGATGACCTGATTATATTCAGCATTTTATTCATTATCCATGTCTGCAAAAATTTTATTCTCCAATTCTGGCGGTACACATATGGTCCAGAACAAAATATTATTATCCAATATGCGGCATTTCATATTTTTTGTATATTCGCTGACCTGAAGCATAACCGGATGAAAAACACTATTATTTTCAGCAAAAATAGCTATTTTGGGTCCTTTATGATTTTTTAATGCATTCTCTTTTATTTCTTTCCATTTGTAATTTTCAAAGATATCTTTTCCCTCATTATCAAACGAAACATTTTGATGCATGATAATGCCCCTAACACCATTTTCATTCAGCAAAGGGAGCAATACGGCCGAAGGTTGTCCGTATAAGAGGGCAACAACATTTTGAGGCAATTTAATATCGTTAATTTTTATATACTGCTCATAAACATTTTTACTTTCGGGCATTTCTTTGTTTTTCATTACGTAATACGCCCTGTTACGATCCTTGTATGCCTGATCTGTTCTTTTATCCCAGCAGTCGCTGTAGTACGGGGTAGACACGCAAGAGTAAAACATTATAATTCCTAATGATATATACAGAATTTGCAAAAACTCTTTTTTAGGAAAAGCATAAACATATATTTTTACTAAAATGATTGCCGCCAGTAATTCTAAAAAGATAGTATAACGATTTATAGAAAAAACGGCCAACCATAAGACATATCCCAAAAAGAAATTTACAGAGAGGAATTTTGTCTTGGTTGTCATAGCGCTTCTGAACTTTGAGAGTAATAAGCTCGTTACCACAAAAATAAAAATTATATACACGAAAACAAACCGGTAATCCAAATAGAGCGCATTTTCTTCAACCCCCTGTTTAAAGATTGCCCTATAAAAAGGAGCAAATATCCATGCCCAAATGTTTTCGGGCAACATTTTCTTATCTCTGAAGTTTTCATTCGGCAAATATTCGGATTGGAAAATATTATTTAAGAACGGGAAAAACGGATTTTGAAATTTATCCCACATCATATACATCCAAAAACCGTTGAATAACAGAAAGCCAAGTATTCCTCCCAGGATAAACAGCGGAATATTCCTCTTGTTTTTTACTATTTCTTTATAAAACAATATCAGGCTTAATCCTGTTGAAATACAATAGATTACAACCGTCAATTTTAAGCCCATGGCTGACCCAAGTATAAATCCGCTCCCAAAATAAACCTGCCAGCGGCCGCTCTTGCTTACAAATATTTCTTTTAACAACAGATAAAATGACAATAATACTAACAGTGCCATCGCTTCTTCATTCGTGGATGTTCCTATCTGCATAAAGGTCGCCCAGCCCGTTGAGCCTATTAACATCGCCGCCAATATCGATGCCCGACCTGTCCAGGTACTGCCGTCAAAAAACAAACCAAGTATCTTGAAGAAAACATAAAGAAGTCCCCCAAAATACAAACCCTGAAAGGCATATATTATATTCGGACTATCATTGAAGTATTGTATCATCAAATATAACGGTATATCCATCAACGGATTAAAATATGTATTTAATCCTGCCGGTGCTATGTCATAGCCTACGCGGCCATTCAGAAATGCCCACGGATTATAATAATGATAATTTGCAAAATCCCACATTACTTCGTATTTTAAACAAATACTCAGAACGCAACCGATTAACAGAAAAAATATTAACTGTATCTTGGATGACCTGATTATATTATAAAACATGAAAACATAACTTTCTTTATTAATTAATAATGTTTTTATATTACACGTCATAAGAGAAATGACAACTGAGATAACTTTAATATCAACAAAAAACCCCTCTTGCGAGGGGTTTGTTTTTTTCTGAAAATTAAAGACTAAGCTGACTTTTTCGTTGTTTTCTTGGCAGCTTTAGGTGCTTCGCTTTTGGCCTTGGCCGGTTTCTCGGCTTTGGCCTCAGATTTTTTGGAAGCCTTTTTAGTCTTGTTTTCTTCATCAAAGTTATAAAGTTCTTCGACACTTACAATCTTATCGTTAACTTTAGCTTTGCCGATGATATAATCAATGATTTTTTCTTCAAAAATCGGGGCTTTCAAAGCATCGACGGCAGATTTGTTTTTCAGATAGTAGTCCAGAACGACCTTTTCCTGTCCGGGATATTTTTTCGCCTCATTCATAATGGCGGCGTTAATATCTTCCGGTTTGATGCTGATTTCAGCTTCCTGGCCAATCTGAGACAACAAAAGCCCCAATTTAACCCGACGCAGAGCAATTTCCTTGTATTCGCCAAGCAAATCGGCTTCAGACTTTTCTTTTTCGCTTTCATCAAGCTGATTATGCTTTTTAGCCTGTTCATACTGCTCTACAATAGCCTTGTATTCAGCATCGACCAAAGAAGCGGGGACCTCAAAAGAATACTCTTTGTCCAGACTGTCAAGCAACTGACGTTTAATCTTCATGCGGGAAGCTGCTTCATAGTCGCCCTTGATACGATTTGAGATGACTTCTTTCAGTTTGTCCAGGCTTTCTTCACCCATAGATTTGGCAAACTCGTCATTGATTTCAACAGACTTGGGTTCGCGAACTTCCTTAACTTCAACGGCAAAAACAGAATCCTTGCCGGCCAAGTCTTTGGCATGATAGTTTTCAGGAAATTTAACTTTGACATCAACCTTGTCGCCGGCCTTGGAGCCGATAAGCTGATCTTCGAAACCGGGAATAAAGGAGCCGGAACCGAGTTCCAGCGGATAATTGCTGCCTTTGCCGCCCTGGAACTCAACACCGTCTACAGAACCCACGAAGTCAATCATGACAACATCGCCTTTAGCGGCCTTTTTGTCAGCGACGGCAACGGTTTCCTTACGAGCCTGAGCAAGATAGTTCAGAGCCTTTTCAACTTCTTCGGCAGGAACTTCAGCCATAAATTTGTCCAAAGAGATTTTAGAAAAGTCGTTAACCTTGATTTCCGGAAGATTTTCAACGGAAACTTCAAATTCAACATCTTTACCGTCTGCAAAAGAAGTAATTTTTACGTTAGGCTGCATTGCCGGACGCAGTTTTTTATCCTTAATGACTTCTTCGGTTGCGGAACGGACGGCCTCGTCAAGAACTTCACCAATCACAGAATCATGGTATTTCTTCTTGAGCATTGCAAAAGGAGCCTTACCGGCACGAAAACCGGGAAGTTTTGCATTTTTGGCAATCTGTTTGATTTTCTCGTCAACCTTTTGAGCAAAATCGGCAGCGGAAATAGAAACTTTGAATTCTTTGTTTAAGCCTTCAGACTTTAATTCGGTAACATTCATGAATTATTCTCTTTCAGATTTTTAAGGAAAAAACCATCTTTTCTGTTACAAAAAGATGGTGCGAGCGGAGAGACTCGAACTCTCAAACCTTGCGGCACCAGATCCTAAGTCTGGCGTGTCTACCAATTTCACCACGCTCGCTATTATTTAAAGTTTAGTTAATTGAGTGCATACTACATAATATTTTTAAGAAATCAAGCACAAATTAACAAAGCAAACAAAATTATTGTAATGTAAGTTATTATTTTATAATATAGCGGCAAGTGATATATCATCGTTTAGAAAAATTGAGGAGTACCCTGTTGTTTTCTGCCAATTTTATGAAAAAAGTCCTCTACAGCACAGTCGCGTTGGGCATGCTGACGGGCTGCGCCGTTTTTGAGAAAAAAGACACCGATCAGGAATCGAACTGGCTGATGCGCCAATTTGAGAAAGACGGCAACAAACAAGCCACCTTGGCTACAGTCGCCTACTCCCACGGAGAGTTCAAACAAGCCTTGGAGCATGTTATGGACTCCCTCAAAGACAATCCGCGCAACCAGCAGGCGCTGTTAGTAGGCGCTCTGGCATCAGAGAAGCTGGGACGCACCAATCGTGCCCGTCAATATTACGAAGACCTGATTTTGATTAACGGCGACGAAACAACCGTTCTCGGAAGCAACAACGGTATGCCTGAGAAAATCAGCGACATTGCCCGTAAACGTCTCAGACTCATTACCATAAAGCAAAGCGAACTGGTTGTTGAAGACAAAAACGGCAGCAAAATATTCAAAATCTCACAAGACGCCGCGAGCGCCCAAAACAAAGCAGCCATCAGCAAAGCCTGGAAAAAGAAAGCCGCTCCGCAGAAACGAGCTGCGGCTGCGCCGGCCGTAGGGGATTTGTTTACGCCGCAGGAACAAAACATCATTTCGCGTTTTCTGATATTAAAAGAACTGGCGGAAAAAGATTTGATTACCAAAGAAGAGTTTTTAAGCCGCCGTTCAACCAATATCGGCGGACTGCTGCCGCTGACCAATACGCCGCCGGCAGCCGGCGTTGACAATCCGGTGCCTTCGGCCGACTTGATTATTGAGCGGATTAATGCACTGAAAGACGCGGTTGAAAGCAGAGCCATCACGCCGAGAGAATTTTCTGCGGAAAGAGACATTATCATTGAGGCCCTGCTCCCGCCGACACCGAGAACCAGAATGAAACCCAAGGCTCCGTCGAAAGATATTTTGGGTGCGGCCAAAGACCTTCGTAAACTTGAAGTCCTATATGACCTGAATCTGATAACCTCTAACGAAAAAGCCGCAGAACAAAAGGCGGTAGAAAAGTATCTGGGCATCAACAGGGCCGTTCCAGCTGCCAAAACGGTTCCAGCCACTCGCGTTGAGGTCGAAACTCAAATTGAGGAAGTCGTCACGCCGCGGGCAAACGCTGCCATTAACACCGTAGAGAAAGAGACGACGGTTGAAACGATTGACGTTCCGGCGACGGGAACTACGGCAACCACCCTTCCGGTTCCGCAGCCGGCTCCGGTAAACCCGGCTCCGCAGAACCTTGTTCCCAACGTCAGCAGTCCGTTTTAGTTTGGCGAAATAAAGCGCAGACATAAAGTTTTGATTCCTTTTAGAGCAATTGAGACTTGAAAATGCGCTTTTTTTTGTGTAAAAAGCAAGCACGTAAATTTTAACAAACAGAAAACAAATGACTAATACACCAAACATACGCAAAACATTTGCAATTATTTCACACCCGGACGCCGGTAAAACAACTTTAACCGAAAAGTTGCTCTTATTCGGCGGCGCCATTCAGCAGGCCGGCGCGGTCAAAGCCCGGGGCGAAAACCGCCATGCCCATTCCGACTGGATGAAAGTTGAACAGGAACGCGGCATTTCCGTCGCCTCGTCCGTAATGAATTTTGAGTATAACAACATTACGTTCAATTTGCTGGATACACCGGGACACGAAGACTTTTCCGAAGACACTTACCGGGTGCTGACCGCGGTTGACTCTGCGGTAATGGTTCTCGACTCAGCCAAAGGTATCGAAACCCAAACAAAAAAACTGTTTGAAGTCTGCCGGTTGCGCGATGTGCCTATTTTAACGTTCATCAACAAACTTGACCGTGAAGGACAGGATCCTTTTGCCCTTTTGGACGAGATTGAAAAAACACTGGCGCTTGACGTTACTCCCGCCAGCTGGCCTATCGGCATGGGAAAAGACTTTCTCGGCTGTTACGATATTTTGAACGACCAGTTAATTTTGATGAACAAAACCGGAAGCAAGTCACAAATCAACTCAACCATTGAAACCTGCAGAGGTCTTGACGATGAAAAACTTGACCGTCTGCTCCCGGCTCATATGGTTGCAAAACTGCGCGAAGACGTAGAGATGATTAAGGAATTATGTCCGAAATTCGATTTGGACGCTTATCTCTGCGGTTCAATGACCCCCGTCTTTTTCGGCAGTGCCATCAACAACTTCGGTGTTAGAGAAGTGTTGGAAGGCTTATGCGCAATGGCTCCCGCCCCTCGCCCGCACCCGGCTGTAGAACGCTTGGTTGCTCCGGAAGAAAACAAAGTCAGCGGTTTTATTTTTAAAATTCAGGCCAATATGGACCCGAAACATCGTGACCGCATCGCCTTTATGCGTATTTGTTCCGGCCATTTCAAACGGGGAATGAAGCTGGCGCAAATAAGAACCGGCAAGGAAATAAAAGTGCCGACCCCGGTTATGTTTCTGGCTCAAGAGCGAGAGTTGGCCGAGGACGCTTATGCCGGCGACATCATCGGTATTCCCAACCACGGACAGCTGCGTATCGGAGATACCCTGACCGAAGGAGAAAAAATCACCTTTACCGGGATTCCGAGTTTTGCTCCGGAACTGTTGAAATCCGCCCGTGCGCTTGATCCCCTGAAATCAAAACATTTGGGTGACGCCTTAAAGCAAATTGCAGAAGAAGGCGGCGCCAGCGTTTTCAAACCGATTATCGGTGCCGAATGGATTGTCGGCGTGGTCGGCGTATTGCAGTTTGAAGTGATGGCGGACAGAATTAAAAACGAATTCAATCTGCCGGTGATGTTTGAACAAACCCAGTATTTTACCGCCCGCTGGGTCAGCTGCGAAGACAAAAACGAATGGAAACGTTTTCTGGATGCCAATCAGATGAATTTGGCCGAAGGCAATGACGGCGAAATCGTTTTTTTAGCCCGCAATACCTGGCATCTGAATAAAACCCAGGAAGACTTTCCCAAAGTCGTGTTCAGCAAAACCCACGAGAATACAAACAAAAAATAGAAATATCCCGGATATCAAGTCCGGGATATTCAAATATGCCCCCGGGATGTTGAACCCCGGAGCTTGTTTTAGAAGGCAAGAATACAACGCACGTTTCCATTAGTATGTTTACGGCCGTAAGTCACGTTACCATCGGATAACCTGCCGATAAATGTACCGCTATTGTGGTACTCGGACGAAGACCAATAATAACTGAACGAAAATTGAGTTTTCGACAATTTCTGCAAACCAAGGTTGATTGCATCGTAGCTGAAACTCATCGAATATAATTCGCCTGCTGCCGGCAAATACCAGCCGCTTGAACCTTTGCCGTTCGATACCGCTGAAAACGTATTGCAATATTCCGCTGCAGGATAACTATAGCTGCCACTATAATTGACCAGACACATCGTATTCGTTTTTCCGTTCATATCCGTCATCGCCGTTGATGAACTGTTGTAATTGGTTAAGCAGGAAACATCTTCATAGCCGCTTGACCAGGTTTTTGAAACCTCTGTCAGCGAAACTGCAAATCCGTTGCTGCCGTTTACATAGGCCACAATACCAACCGGCGTCTTGCTGGCTATCACGCTGTCTGATATCGTACCGTCTGAATACAATATCGCTCCGGGCGCCGCTGCGCTCATATTTCCGCCTCCCTGCGGACAATATAGTTTGCTCTGGTCAAACGGACATTTTAACGCCTCCAAGCCTTCGCAATCCGTTTCACTCTTCGTAAAGCCCAGCGTCTCGCAGCTCGGCGGCGTCGCGCAGGTTTGTGCTGCTGCGGCTCCCGACGCTGCAAGGCTTCCCAGAATACTCAATGTGGCTATCAGTTCCTTTCTCATCTCTTTTCTCCTTTCCTTGCTCTTTACTGCCACCAGCAGCGCAATGCTCCCTCACACCAGTAATTATCCAAATCTACCGCCGTGTCCTTACAGCCGGTTACGCAGTAAAGACCGGTACAATCTTCCCGGCGGCAGACCGAATGCGCCGGACATTCGCTCAGTGTGCACTCGTACAAACATTTCTTACATTCACTGTATTTTACCGTGCTGCCGCTTTTGCACGTCTTTGCTCCTACCGCCGCGCCGTACTCGCACGTCGTATAGCCTTCGCACGGATTTTCCTTGATTTTGTATCTTTTTCCCTCACAGCTGTCGCAGCTCCCGTTTGATACATACCCATCGGGTATCTCATCATAATCGTAACCGGTGCACATATTGCAGCACGTACCGTAATCCGTATCATATTTGCAACGGCCCTCTTCCTCCAGACGCCAGCCCTCCGGGCAGTCCTTGGTATAGCCGGTACACGCTTCCTCAACGTCGAGCTTGCAGTCTTTATATTTGTTTCCGCTGCCGTCGTTACACGCCGTCCCTTCCGGATAATACGGCGGCTGACAGTTGCTGTCCGTATACTTGTAATCTTCCGTACAACGGCAGTTCTTGTAACAGCTCAGCGTATTTGTCACAAAAACGTATTCTCCGGTTTGTCCCACGCCGCAGGAGGACTGGTAACCGTAATCGCTGCATCGTTGTTCCTTGTCGCCCCCGCCGGGCTCGTCCGTTGAGCCGCGTTTGCTCATATGGTTCTGCCAGTCCGGTAGCCACCAGGTTGCGGCAAGTGAGAAGGTGTTATCGGAAGCAACAGGTTTCGGGAGAAGTGCGGTGTGTGTTTTTATATCATAGGTGTGAACGGCGAGAATTTCACCTCTCACCTCCGGCACGTTTAAGCAGAGCGTAAACGCGCACAAAGCCAATAAACTTGAATATCTCATCGTTTTCGTCCTTTGACAGTTAAAAATCCGAAACCTGTTGTTCCTGAGTTTTATTATAACAAAAAACAAAATGAGAGTAAATAGTTATTTGTGCGGGGTGGACGGAAAAGTTTAAATTAAGGGAAAATGGTGGGACGGCAGGATGTGATGTGTTGTAGAACGCAGCTTCAGAGCTTAATGTCAACCCTCGGAGCGGAAGGTTGTCAGCAACAGAGAAATAAATTAACAAATTTAGTTCAAACAAGTTCTGCGGCTGTGCAGCCGTCCCACAATTATTATTATGTCACGCCCTGCAATTAGTCAATCATTATTTATAAATAGTAGACTAAAATTGTTTATAAAAAAAGCCGCTTATGTTAAGCGGCTTTTTTTAATATTCCTTAAACCTGACCATGGCAGTGTTTATATTTCTTACCACTTCCGCAAGGACACAGGTCGTTACGGGCAACTTTTCCCCAAGTCGAAGGATCGTTGGGATCTGCGGTACCCTTACGGTATTGGAAGGGAGCTGCCTTTTCGGGTTCGCCGCCTTCGGCATTACCGCCAACAAGAGACTCCGGATTTTCGTGAATTTCCTGTACGTTCTTATGACGAGGCGTTTGGTTTTGCAATGCATCAGCCGCATTACTTTGAATCACCGTACGCAACAGAATAAAGGTCACTTTTTCTCCGAGTTGGTTCAACATATCGGAAAACAGATTGAACGCTTCTTTCTTATATTCGTTTAACGGGTCCTTTTGACCATATGCACGCAAAACAATCGTGTGACGCATATAGTCCAATGTGGCAATGTGGTCTTTCCAAAGGGCATCCAATTCCTGCAAAAGGACTGATTTCTCAACCAAACGGACGATTTCTGCCGGAACGTTGTCATTTTTCTCCCGAACACGCTGTTCAATGGCGTCAAGGACTTTTTCCTCCAGCTTTTCATAATCCATTTCCGCTTCGGCGGCCCATTCTTCTATCGGCAGAATAACGCCGGACATCCGAGCCAAATCCTGTTTAAGTTCTTCAACCGCCCACTCTTTGGGAGAAGAACCATATTGGATGTGGCGCGCCAACAAAAACCGCAGCTGTTCATTGCGCATATCGGCAATGGTTTCCGAGACGTCGTCAGCTTCCATCAACTCACGCCGCTGCTCATAAATCACTTTGCGCTGATCATTCATAACATTGTCGTATTTGAGCAGGTTTTTACGGATATCGAAGTTACGCTCTTCAACTTTTTGCTGCGCTTTTTCAAGAGCCTTGCTAATCCAGGGATGAATTAACGGTTCGCCTTCCGGCAGCCCCAGCCTCTGCAACATAACGGACATACGCTCAGAACCGAAAATGCGCATCAAGTCATCTTCGAGAGAGAGATAAAACTTTGAAGTTCCGGGATCGCCCTGACGACCGGCACGACCGCGCAACTGGTTGTCTATGCGACGGCTTTCATGACGCTCGGTACCCAAAATATACAGGCCGCCGGCTTCAAGCACTTTCTGCTTGTCTTCTTCCACCTGGGTTTTAATCTTCTCACGCAGGGCTGTAATCTGTTCTTCGGTTTCATCGCCCTTGAGCATCTCTTTCAGGCGCATATCGACGTTACCGCCAAGCTGGATATCGGTACCGCGGCCGGCCATATTGGTCGCAATGGTAATGGCTGCGGGCACGCCGGCCTGAGCGACGATTGCGGCTTCGCGTTCGTGGTGGCGGGCGTTCAGAACTTCAAACTTAACATTCGATTTTGAACGGAGCAAATCAGCAACCAATTCGGACTTTTCAATTGACGTGGTGCCCACCAAAACCGGTTGTCCGCGTCGATGACAATCCAGGATAGTGTTGATAATGGCATCGTACTTTTCTTTTTCAGTACGGTAAATTTCATCATGCAAATCCTGACGCTGAACCGGACGATTAGTCGGAATTTCGACGCAGGTGAGATTATAAATGTCGCCAAACTCGGCTTCTTCAGTCATTGCCGTACCGGTCATACCTGCCAATTTGGGATAAAGGCGGAAATAGTTTTGGAAAGTGATGGAAGCCAGGGTCTGGTTTTCCGACTGAATACTCACCCCTTCCTTCGCTTCAATGGCCTGATGCAGGCCATCGGAATAACGCCGGCCTTCCATCATACGGCCGGTAAACTCATCAATGATGACAACCTTGTCGTTTTTGACAATATAGTCAACATCGCGAATGTGCATCTTATGAGCACGCAGCGCCTGGTTTACGTGATGAACCAGACTGACGTTGCCGACATCGTACAAACCGCCCTCTCTAATCAGGCCGACTTCTTTTAACAGAGCTTCCACGTGGGTCATACCACATTCGGTCAAAGTTACGGTCCGGGCTTTTTCGTCTTTTTCATAATCGGCATCGGTCAGATGCGGAATAATTTTATTAACAAGAATGTATTTTTCGGAGCTGTCTTCTGCCGCACCTGAAATAATGAGCGGCGTACGCGCCTCATCAATAAGAATAGAGTCAACTTCATCGACGATGGCATAATTAAACGGACGCTGCACCATATCCGCAAGGCTGAATTTCATATTATCACGCAGATAATCAAAACCCAATTCGTTGTTAGTGGCGTAAATGATATCGCTGTTATATGCCGCACGGCGCTCTTCGTCGGTTTTTTCGTGAATTATGTAATCTACGGTAAGGCCCAGAAAACGATAGACCTGCCCCATCCACTCGGCATCGCGTCTGGCAAGATAATCGTTGACGGTAACGATGTGAACGCCTTTGCCGGGCAAAGCGTTAAGATAAGCGGCCAAAGTCGCAACCAGCGTCTTACCTTCACCGGTTTTCATTTCGGCAATCTGTCCGTGGTGCAAAACAATACCGCCGATAAGCTGAACGTCGTAATGGCGCTGTCCCAACGTGCGTTTGGCTGCCTCACGAACAACGGCAAAAGCTTCGGGCAAAAGCTCGTCCAAGGTTTCACCGTCGGCAATCCGTTTGCGGAATTCTACGGTTTTGTTTTTTAATTCTTCATCACTGAGAGCTGAAATAGAAGGTTCAAATGCATTAATCTGATTTACGATTTTATATTGTCTTTTGACGTATCTGTCGTTAGCACTGCCAAAAATCTTACGTGCGAGCTGGCCTATCATGTATTTTATTTCCTTATTTAAATATATTCATTAGTCTACATTTAGTGTTTTCGTTGCGATAAGTCAATACATTGATACCAAGTTATGAACGCTCTTAAAAAATAAGTTGGAAATATTAGTAAATTTATTATATAACAATTGCAGAATTAATTTCTTAAAAGGAGACAAACGAATGCAGAATAAATACGTTGCCCTGGCAATGATGGGCGCTTTGGTATTGGGCGCTTCTCAGGCTAAAGCAGAGGGTAAGGACGGCGTTGCCGCCGTCGTCAACGGCGAAAAAATTACTGTTGCCGAAATCAGACAGGCTTATGACGACAATCCGGGAATCAAAAAACAGGTTTCTTTCAAAGACTTTTACAATAAAGCTCTGGAAGTCGTCATCAACGGCAAACTGGTTTATCAGGCTGCCGTCAAAGCCGACGTTACTTCTTCTCCGGAATATAAAAAGCAGCTGGCTATGGCCAAAGAAGACATTGCCCGCAAGATTTACCTTGAGCAACAGGTAGACAAGAAAATCAGCAAAGAGCAGATTAACAAAGTATATGACGAATACAAAAAATCTTTCAAATCTGAAAAAGAAATTAAAGCCAAACACATTTTGGTAGACAACGAAGCCAAAGCCAACGAAGTTATCGCCAAACTCAAAAAAGGCGGCGATTTTGACAAGCTGGCCAAAGAATACTCTAAAGAACCGGCAGACCTTGGCTACTTTACCAAAGGAATTATGGTTCCGGAATTCGGCAATGCCGCCTTTGCCATGAAAAAAGGCGAATATTCCAAGAAACCGGTCAAAACCCAGTTTGGCTACCACGTCATCAAGGTAGAAGACATCAGAGACGCCAAGCCGCAACCGTTGAAAAAAATTGAACCGCAGCTGAAAGCCATGATGACTCAGAGCGCTATTGCCAGCGTGCTGGACGACGTCAACGCCAATGCCAAAATCACCAAATACGGTTTGGACGGCAAAGTCGAAAAATAATCGACCGGCTAAATAACAAACAAAAAACGGCTTTGTCACAACAAAGCCGTTTTTTTAACATTTATTTTTTCCGCTTAGCAACCGCGTCTATCTTTGCCAGCCGCTGACGCAAAAATTCGTGTTTTTCTTCGCTCAGAAGCGTATTTTTAAGATAATCGTTGAAAATGCGGACAATATCTTCGCGATATTTTTTACGCACCATGGCAATATTTGACATATTATAAGCGGCTGCCCGAAAAATCTGATCGTCGGCGACTTCCAACTGCTCGGCCAATTGCAAATAAGGCGGGGTATAGCTGTCTTTTACCGGTTTGAGACTAAGGTCGTACGAATTTTTTTGAATCTTCTGGGCGATTTTTTCGGAAATCTCGTTATCCTGCGTTTTGCCGCGCCAAAGGATTCCGGTTTTGCTGACCAGAGCTTTAATTTTACTGATAATCGCCATTTTCTTGGATACTACAGCCATAAGACCTCCTCTTGTACTCAGGGTTGTTTATAAGATAGTCAATAAACGTTAACAAATCTACAATGAAATGACGGACACGGATTTTAAGCCCCTGTTTTTCTTTTCGAATCGGAAATATTTTTTTGACAAAGTATCTTTACAAATTAAATGCGGAGATTTATATTGCGTCGGTTTTAAAATAAAAACAACGTCTTCAGGGGAAATCATGATTAAGGATATGACATCCGGCAATCCGGTTAAACTTATTGTTTTATTCGCCGTTCCGCTCTTAATCGGCAATATTTTTCAGCAGCTTTACAACATATCCGACATCATTATCGTGGGACGGTTAATCGGCGTGGAAGCTTTGGCTGCGGCAGGCGCTTCCGCCCCGATTTATTTTACGATTATGCTGGTGGCCCTCGGTTTTACGGCCGGCTTGTGCGTTATTACGGCACAGAAATTCGGCGCAAAAGACGAAGCCGGCGTCCGCCGTTCGGTTACCCACAGCATTATGGCGAGTCTGGTTTTGAGCCTCGGCATTACGCTGCTGATGGAATTTTGTCTGCACAAGTTCTTAAAGATAATGAACGTGCCGGCAGAAATTATGAATGACGCTTATAAATTTATGTACACGTTGTGTCTGGGGCTGGTTATGATTATCGGCTACAATCTGCTGGCCGGATTTATCCGTGCTCTGGGCGACAGCAAGACCCCGCTTTATTTTTTGATTTTCTCCTCGGTTTTGAACATACTGCTTAACCTGCTTTTAATTTACGGCCTGAATATGGGAATTGTCGGTTCGGCGCTCGGCACCGTCATTTCAATGACGATTTCCGTTATCGCCTGCGTTTTTTACATCGGCAAAAAGTTTCCTATTTTAAGGCTAAAAAAAGAAGACTGGAAATATGATTCCCGGTTGATGAAGCAGCATTTGAAAGTTGCCATTCCCATGTCATTACAGTTTTCCGTCATTGCCGTCGGACTGTTGATTATCCAGAGCGTGTGCAATTCATTCGGAGCAAGCACCATTGCGGCTTTCACCTCTGCGCTGCGAATCGAACAGCTGGCTACGCAGCCGATGGTCGCACTCGGACTGGCTCTGGCCACCTACTCTGCCCAAAATTTCGGAGCAGGAAGAATCGGACGCATACGCCGAGGCGTTCTGGGCAGCTCTCTGATTTCGCTGTCAATCAGCGTCTTTCTGGCGCTGCTGGTTCGTTTTGTGGGCGAAAATATGATTGGCGTATTTATTAAAGACGGCAATCCCGAAATCATCCAAACGGCCAAAGACTATCTTAACATTACGACATTGTTTTACTTCTTTTTGGGGCAGATATTCATTTTTCGCAATACGCTGCAGGGTATGGGACAAACCGGAATTCCGATGCTGGCCTGCACGGCCGAGCTGGTTATGCGTTCGTTCGCAGCGATTTATCTGGCACAGCACATGGGGTATCTCGGAATCTGCTATGCCAGTCCGATTGCATGGATAGGTGCGGCATTAATCGTTGCTGCGGGATATTTCGTTACCATCCGAAAAATGCGCGGACATTACTTTAAGAACAAAATAAAGTGGATTGAACATAAACTGGGACTGAACAAAGACAACGGCATTCTTCCGGAGAGTACTCCGGCAGAATAAAGAAGCACGAAACATTAGCGTGTTTTTTGGTTCAGCGCCAAACGGGAAGAACAGGCTTCCTGCTGCTGAGTCGAGACAAACTTGTCGCCAAAACTATGTGAGCGGTTGAGCAGTCCTTCCGTCAGATGGGCAATGCGTTTGTCCTTTTTGGTGGTAACCCCCATATGATGATTGCGTTCAAGGCACAATTGTTTATAGAAAACCCCTTCATACTCCGGCGTGTGAGCCAAGCTGTTGGCGGCAGTCACAAACTCCTCCGGCGTCCGCGGAACTTTCAGCTCTTCGGCACCGGCCTTAATCGCAGCCTTAGCCGCCTGCTGTACAAAACGCTTTACGGTTTTGGGCGTGTGGTTGACGTACATGTCCAGCATCATCAAACCAATGCTCTGATTGCGGTAATCGCCTATCTTATAATGGTCGAAGTAATCCCTCTTATATATTATTTCCGCCTGAGAACGTTTAAGTTCCTTGACTGTTTTGGGAAATTTGTAAGCTTTGGCGGTTTGAGGATTATTTGCAACAAAATTGTCTAACGTTTTTTGGATAATCCCCATATTGGTTTTCTGGTCGATTTTCGTTTCATCGGCATAACCGCCTTCATTTTTAAAGACATGTCTGATGTACGTTTTAAACAAAGCGTTTTTTTCCGTCTCGCTGCGGCGGAAATTTTTTGCAACGGAAATCGAAACAGTTTTGGCCGGAGCAATTTTTTCCGGCGATGCCGGCTTCTTTGCTGCCGACGGTTCGTCCTGAAGACGGGCTGCGGTTTGGGCAGAGGTTTCCGTTTTTATCGGCGCAGACTGCTGAACACCGACGGTAAAATCCGCCGTTGGCTTTTCCGCCTGAGGCAGAATTTCCGGCATCTGTTGTTCTTTTTCCGTAACGGTCTTATCGGAGGCTTTTTCAAAAGCCTTATAGGTTCCGTAGCCGACCGTCGTCGTTGCCGCCGTCAGCGCAAAACCCAGCAGCGATTTTTTAACCATACTGTTAACGTGTTCAGGAAGCAGTCCCAGAGTCTTTTGCGTTGCAAAACGAGCACCGGCGGCAATAAACTCTCCGGCCCGGACAAACGCCGCTTCGGTACGGTTTTTGTATTTTTTCAACAAAAAGGCCCGATATGCCTTTTGCATATCCGAAACGTGTTCGGCTCCGATTTCAACAGTATACTCACGTTTGGGAAAAGCCTTGTCCAATTTGCGGGTCAAGCTGACGGCCCGGTTATATTTGGCCTCACAACGCCTTAAAATATTCTCAACTATTTTGGTATCCGGAATTTCCCGACGGCGGCAGTTAAAGGGAACGATATAGTGAACACCCCCAAACTCAATCAGGCGCGGAGCAACGCCGGCCTTTTTATATTTGTCAGCTTCGCATTTTTGGAGGTCAAAATAGTCATAAAGAAAGTTTTTGCGGACAACCTCAGGAGCGTTGCCGCCCAACGTATATTCGCAGGGAATGATGACTTCCCGGTTATTAATATGCACGCTCTGCGGCTTTTTCCGGTATCTCTCATATTCGGCAAGCAGAAAATTTTTGTTGGCGCGTTTCATCGTTGTTCGTCCTGTTGTATCACGGTTATAAGACGATGATACCCCCTTTTTGACAAAAACACAAGCTTTTGCGCTAAAATTACTTGTCCGCAGAAACTAAAGCCTTTTTCAACGCCTCCAAATCGTGTCCGCACAAAACCGGAATCAGCCGATCGATTTCACTTTCCGGACGGTCGTAAATATGCAGCGCCAAAAGTTCGGCAATGGTTTCCTCATCAAAACGGTATTTTATGATTTTTGCAGGGTTTCCGCCCACGACGGCATAAGGCGGCACGTTTTTGGTTACGACAGAATTAACACCGATGACCGCGCCTTCGCCAATCTTGACACCGGGCATAATTACACTGCGCATCCCAATCCAAACACCGTCTTCAATCACCGTATCTCCGCGGCGCTGGTAGGCCTCTACGATTTTTTCCATAAACGGGTAGTCGCTGAACCAATCCATCCGGTGGGTGTTGTTGCCGCCCATCACAATGATGCTTTCGGCCCCGATGCATACATAATCTCCGATATAGAGTTTATCGTAATCCCAAAGCGGTTTAAAATGGCTTATACTGTATTCGTCGCCGTAAAGATACCGCACGACGTAATCTTCAAAACCGGGCGTATAGGCATTGCTGTAATAACTGCGGGTTCCCTTGATGATTATGTTGTGATTTTTCACGGTTTGGTGCAGGTATTCAACTTCCGACCAGTGCTTTGCCATATTCTTTCCTTTCAAAAATCCAACCAAGTGAAGATATTACTTTAATTTAACCCGACAAACAACAGATTTAAGAGCGGACGGCATAAATATTGGTTTCCGGAGATATTTTGGCTACCGCCCTCAATAATATATTTACTTTATTTGACATTTATGATATTATCAATTTATCAACCAAGACGGAGAACGACAATGGCAAATATGACTATCACCCAAGATATAGAAAATATCCTAAAACGCAAATATGCAGAATTGAACAAAGTGACTCCCAAGACCTGGAAATCAAGCGAATTTTTGGCATGGAGACATAAAGAGATTGAAAAGATAAATCAAAAATTTAACGATTTTCTGAATAAAAAAGGGCCTCAGGAGGCATCTTTTTACGAGAATATGAATCCGGTTTACCAAAACAACGTCAACAAGGATTTTCAGCAAAAGGAAGGTTTGAAGCAAAACTCGGGAAAACGCATCCAAAACTGGGTTGGGCTGGCTATGACAGAAGCCGAAAACGAAAACAGGCAGACTAATTTCGGGCAAGCTTACGAACGTTTGGGAATAGCCGGAAAAGTACAGTCCGGACTTTATAAGTTTTCACATCTGGTTCAAAGTTCCGGTATAAAACTGGCAAAATTCGGCGCAAAACTGGCCAAAAACACCAAATATATGCCGGCAAGCCAATTGGCCGGCGTGACCTGTATGGCCCTGGGAGCAGAGCTTGCCGTCGGCGGCACTATTTTCAAAAGCCTGGCAAATCCCGATTATATCTTGCAATTTACCAAGCGAAAAAACAACAAAATACAAACGCCGCGCAAAGGCATAAAAACTTTAACGGAAGACAAAACCAAAGAGGCGAACGCGCCGCAAAAGGCACGTTGCCAGGTTAATCTGCGGGCATTGCGCGGATTGGAAAGCGAGACAAAAGCTCCGGCAGTGGCATCGCCTCGGTCCCATGCCAACATTCAAACGATTGCTGCTCTGCACAACCGGACAATACAGCACTAATCGGCACAGCGGCCGCAATCGGAGCATCCGTTGCAAATCAGACGGCTGCCGCAGGAATCGCAACGGCGGCGAAAGGACTTCCGGTAAACTTCCGTATTGCCGAACAATGCGGACTGAACCGGCGGCGCAAGTTTGAAGTCCTGCGGTTTTCCCTGATGCTGAAGACCGGACTTGAAAGCCTGCCGGCTTTGTACGCCTTTGTCGGGGATACGGTAAACTCTGCCGTCTTTGACAAAGCAGGAACCGGTTTCAATAAAACAAAAAGTGGTGTTAAAGGCGACACATTCGTCATAAAGATTTTTGACCCAGACAAAATCCAAAGGACGCGAACCGTCATAATTCTCACCCCCGGCAATCACCTGCTCTATCTGTCCGGAAGGGAGATAATCCCGAATGCTGACCGGGCCGATAAAAGGCGCCGCCATAATGCCCTTATGTTTGAACGGCAATTCCAGCAACAAGGGAATACGCTCATCTGCACGCCGCTGATTTTCACAAGTGACATTGAAAAAAACGTTATTCCACCCTTCTCCCCAATCAGCAGGCAGATTGGCGGCTACACGCTCAGGTCTCTTGGTCAGCAGAAAAAAAACGACATCAGGACGCTGCCTTATGATTTTCCAGGCATCGACACGCCAGGCGTCGGCTTCTTCCAGAAAGAAGTCAGACGTCATACACACGCGCAGCTGTTCTCCGCTTTTGACCTTATAGCTGCCGTTTTTGTCTTTTTGCAAAGGATAGTCAAAATTATTTTTGACCTTGTAAATATGCTCGCCGCGGCCGCCGCGCTGCCGGTCCAGAAAATACATATAACAGTTTTGGCAGCCTTCGCTCTTTTTTATGCAGCCGTGCCAAGGGTTCCAGATGTCATGCATTGTGTCCTCGTTCTTATTTTGTTCTTAACGAATACATCAGGAAAACGACAGCGTCAAGCACCTAAAAGAAATTATACCCGGCCCGGCTTACCGGCTTTTGCATCAAAGTAAAAGCCCAAAAGCCAAAAAGCATATAGCCGGCGACAGAAATTACGGAGGCCTCAACTCCGAAAACTCCCCCGCTTATCAACAAAGAACGGGTTGACATAACATAGCTGTAAAACGAATAAACATCCGCCGTGTCGCCAAAGTGTATAATTCCTCCGACAATAAGAACGTTCCACATCATATGCATCCAAACGGCATTCCAGACGTTGCCGCTTTGCAAAACCACGGCTCCGAGCATAAAGCCCAAAAAACTTATTGCCGTAAAAACCTGCAGCGTCTCAACCACCGGAAGCTTTTGCTCCAGCGCGTGCAGCAGGCCAAAGAGCAACGACGTCAAAACCAGAGCTGTCCGCGGATTCCAGCGGGTTTCCAAGGCTCTGAGAATAATGCCGCGAAAAGTGAACTCCTCCACAACGGCAACGCTTATTCCGGTAAAAAACACGCCGGAAGCCAAAATCTGAGCAGTATGCTGTTTTGCCCACAAGGAATGCATTATATTTCCGGAAAACAGAAAAAAACAACACATCACACTCACCGGCAGAACGACAGCGGCTCCCCGCCACGGCGAATCAAGCCGAAAAGCGCCGATACCGCAATCCTCAAAAGAAAGCCTTAAGACATAACCGCACCATATCTTCAGAATCAAAAGAGAAAAAGCGACATAAGAGATTCCGAGAAAAAGAGACGCTTCCGGCGGCCAAGCCGGTCCGAAAAAAAGCGTTTTAAGCATACTGCTCAGCAACTGGACGCCAATAATCGCCGGCAATACTCCCAGCGCCGCCAACGCCGTATTTACCCTGACTTTTAACATAGAACTTCCCCGGATACTTTGTATGCTTCCTGAGGTAATCAGGGAAATCGGCGGTTTAAAGCGTTTATAAACCAATTATCGTGGCACCGGCGTTTTCGGTATATTTTCCAAATCGTCACAAGGCATTACGCTGTTGACTTTTGAGCATTTAAGCAATAGTCTGGGCTCAATAAATTGCACTTATTCAGCCTATTAGTAATTTTAATTATTTAACCATGGAAACAACTTATTTGAAAAACGGCAATTTGTATGAAGTCAGGCTTACGGTGTTTCTGGCTTATGTCGAATATGTCGGAAACGGAAATTATCCGTTCTGCTGCAACATTTTTACCACAGACGACAAACATTTTCGCTGCGCCGTCAAACCCGGCGACGTTGCCGAACTGTTTTTGCTTCAACGAGGCGACAATCTGGTTTTGCAATTGGTGCCGGTAGTTGAAGCATCGTTGGTAATGGGTTTGGCCTCGTTCCGGAATCTGTCGCAGAAACGGATAAACCTCGGAGAACAGAAAACACCCCTTCATGCTTGGGAGTTTTTCAGCACTGCGTTGACAGTTCAAGAGGTTTGCGCGCTGCCGATGCCTTATGCCCTTACCGGCGCTGCCATAACGATGCAAGATGCATATTACTGCGTTATCAAGGATTTGCAGAACGGTTTTATCGGCTTTTCGGCAACGTCACGCTTTCTTTACGAAATTCTGAGTTCGCGCTGCGGTGACTCTGTCAATATCGTTTTGCACGGTCATGACTGGCTTGATGGATTTTTAGTTTTGCAAAACTATATCAACACATCAAGAAAAACCGACGGCATCAACGAAGCTGTACGCAACTTGTAACTTACGTCAAAAACACAAAAAAGCCGTCACAAGGACGGCTTTTTTAATGGCGGGAGTGACGGGGCTTCGCAGTCATGCTGCTCGGGAGTTTATTTTGTAACAATCGCTCTCTGCGCTGTCGCTTAATCGCTCTTTAACAAAATTTCACCTGTCGTTTAAGAAATGCCACTACTCTGGCATTTCTTATTTCTCCAGCCCCAAGGGGTTCGAGCCCCTAAGCTTATTACACAAAAAAAGCCGTCACAAGGACGGCTTTTTTAATGGCGGGAGTGACGGGGCTCGAACCCGCGACCTTCTGCGTGACAGGCAGACGCTCTAACCAGCTGAGCTACACCCCCATCGGGTTAACGAGGTATCTTATACAAAACAAAAAATATAAAAGCAAGTACTTTTTTTAAGAATTTTATATTTTTTTCACCTTTTGTGTATTATAATAAATTTTAGCGTACGGACTTATACACATAAACCTTAGAAACATCTTTCTTAATTATCAAGTTATCTGTATATTTTCGTAATATGGTCAGCATAAATTCGTTTCTGGCCGCTGTAGTTTAACCACAGAGTAGTTACTGATATGAGCTTAAAAAACTATCTTAAACTGGATCTTAAGCATAAAACAAAGCATAAAGTCATTACCTTAGGATATGCTTTAGCCGTTACGTTTGCCTTTATCCTTTCCCTGACCAACAACAATTACGTTGAAGCGTCGGTATCCAAAAACGAGCGGCTGGATTATCTGATGATTGAGAACAGCGTCGCCAGCAACCTCAGCAATCCGGAAACGATATACCCCGAAAGTTCTGTCGACAACATAAAAACCCTTTTCAGTATGATATCCTCTTTCGTGAAGGAAAAAAATGTAGATCAGGAGATTACCGTAAAAAGCGGCGATACCCTGATTTCGCTTTTAAATGACCTGGGTTTGAATCGCCAGGAAGCCAACGACATCTATTACAAATTAAAAAAGCACTATGATCCGCGCGACCTCAGAGCCGGCGAAAAAATAAAGGTTCAGACGGTTGTTGATACGCAGACGCAGGAAATTATCGCGCTCAACAGCATTACCATTCAGCCTAAGGCGGGCGAAAGACTCGTCATTACCCAGGCTGAAGACGGAGATTTTACCGTCAATAAGGAAAAAGACGAACTCATTGAAGAAGTCAACAGCGCCACCGGCAGCATTGAAGGCACCCTTTCGCACAGTATGCAGAAGCAGGGCGTCCCTTCCCGCGTTGTGAACAACTTTATTCAGATTTTTGCTTATTCTGTCGATTTCAGAAGAGACGTCCGCCGCGGCGACAAGTTTGAAATCATATATGAAAACAAAATTTCGCCCGACGGAAAAGTGGTTCAATCCGGCGACATCATATATGCAGGCTTAATTTTACGCAAAGAGAAAATCGGCCTTTATCGTTACAAGGACAGACACGGAAACACCGAATACTATGACGAAAAGGGTCTGGCAATGAAAAAGACTCTTTATAAAATGCCGTTGAACTATGCGGCCCGGATTTCGTCACCGTTCGGGAAGCGGTATCACCCGATTTTGAAACATTACAGAATTCACTGGGGCGTTGACTATGCCGCTCCGATGGGAACCCCGATTTTGGCCGGCGGCGACGGTGTTGTTCAAGTTGCCAAGTATAACGGCGCCTACGGAAACTATGTTAAAATCCGTCATAATTCCGAATTTTCGACCGCCTACGGCCACATGAAAGGCTTTGCCCGCGGAATGAAGCCGGGAAAACGGGTTAAACAAGGACAGGTTATCGGTTATGTCGGCAGCACGGGGCGCTCAACCGGCCCCCACGTCCACTATGAAGTCGTCCGCAACGGCCGGCGCGTCAATCCCCGTACGATTAAGGCCTCTGCGGGAGAAAATCTGGCCGGCGCCCACTTAAAGAAATTTAAACAAATGGTTGCCGAAGTTAAGAGTTCATACCAAAATATGTTTGCTCAAAACGAAGCTCCTCAAAAAGTGGCGAACAAATAGACATTTCATTTGAGAAAAAAATCAAAAGCCTCCGGCTGTTTCCGGAGGCTTTTTGCTACGGCCGATTGTGTACTACTAAATTAGCTATTGATATAGCCGGGCATATCAGTTAGAGTTTGTTTATATTAATTACAAGCTATTTCATTCCGAGGTATAAATGAAAGGTATCATTTTAGCGGGTGGAAGCGGAACCCGTCTTTATCCGCTCACAAAGACAATGTCGAAACAGCTGTTGCCGGTTTATGACAAGCCGATGATTTATTATCCTCTGGCGACGCTGCTCCTGTTCGGAATGAAAGACATATTGATAATCTCAACGCCTCAGGATACGCCGAACATTGAAAAGCTGTTCGGCAAAGGCGACAAAATGGGGCTGGACATCAGTTATGCCATCCAAAACAAGCCCCAAGGCATAGCACAGGCATTTACAATCGGCGCGGATTTTATCGGCAATGACGACGTTTGTCTGATTCTGGGTGACAATATTTTCTATATGGGAGACCAGATTGAGCGTTTCCGCGAAGAGGTTTCGCATAATAACGGCGCGACGGTATTCGGATATCATGTTTCCGACCCGGAGCGTTTCGGCGTTGTGGAATTTGACAAAGACTTTAAGGCCGTATCGTTGGAAGAAAAACCCAAACAGCCAAAATCAAACTATGCCGTTGTCGGCCTTTATTTTTATAAGTCCGACGTCGTGCAAAAAGCACGTCAGCTGAAGCCTTCTCCGCGCGGAGAGCTGGAAATTACGGATCTGAACAAAATGTATTTGCAGGAAGGCCGCTTAAACGTTGTTCCGATGAAACGCGGCAATGCCTGGCTGGACGCCGGCACGCCGGACAGTCTGATGGATGCGGGGCAGTTTGTACAAATCATTGAAAAGCGGCAGGGATTGAAAATCGCCTGCATTGAAGAAATCGCCTATCGGCGCGGTTTTATAAACGACGGCAAGATGAAGGCATTAATCAACGAGCTTAAAGACGGTACGGCGTATAAAGACTATCTGCGTAAGGTCTTTGAAGAATACCACGAACTTTAAGCCTGCGGAGCTCTTGATTTGGAGCCTGGCTATATTACATTAAGAAGATATAAGGCAGGTGAAAATGAAATTTAAACCGATTAAAGAAATCAAAAAAGCCTCTGTTTTGTTGTCAAACGATGACGGAATTAACAGTATCGGCATTAAAATTCTGGAAGAAGAGCTGCAAAAGACCGGCGCCGACATTACGGTGGTAGCTCCTTTGGGAGAACGCAGCGGTGCCGGGCATGCGGTTACCTCAGAATTAACCGGATTGGAACATTATGATTCCTGGATGCGTCTGCCCAGAAAAATCGAACGTTTTGACGAGCGCCATTATGCCGTTGACGGAACGCCGGCAGACTGCGTCAACGTCGCGCTCTCTTTGATTATGGAAGGACGCAAGCCAGATTTGGTGATTACCGGCATAAACATCGGTCGAAACCTTGCCGAAGACATAACTTATTCGGGAACCGTGGGAGCGGCTATGGAAGGATTGATTCACGGCGTTCGTTCAATCGCTTTCTCCCAACAAATCGAAGGACGCATACCGGACTGGCAAATTGCCCGTCAATACGCGGCACCTTTGGCTGAAAAACTGATTGCACAAAGTTTTGACATCAATACGCTTATCAGTATCAATTTTCCCAATGTTCCGCTTTCCGAACTGCGAGGCATATCCCTCGCCAGACACGGAGAACGCCGATTTCCGCAAAAAGAGCTCCTGAATCAAACCTGGCCCGACGATTATCAGGAAATAGAAAAAAATCAAATCGTCATTACGCCGCTCAAAATCGATTTTACCGATTATGAAGCTTTGGACAAACTGAAAACACTGTTTTAAAAAGGAACTATTTGTGTTTTTACAAGTATTGCGGCTTTCTTTGCCGGCGCTTTTTTGTGCCTCAACGGAATTTTTCCTGATTAGGCATTGTTTTTGTCCTGCATTCGTACATTCAGAAAATGTGCAACGGCCTCATCAATAACCCTGATGTCTTTAACCTGACATTTGTTTTGGACACAGTCAGCCAGCCATTTTACGGCAGCGTCGGCATTTTCGACCACGGCGTCAGAAGTGGCGCCGATAAACGGATGTATCCAGTCTGCAACAACCGAGGCGCGGATACGCATATTGCTCCGTCGATGGTGGCTTTCTTTGGGCAGCACGGTCACAACCGGTTTGGCAAAATATTTAGCGATAATCAGTTCCTGAGAAGTTCCCAACCCCAGCTTTTGCTCGGCATTGACGATTACGGCATCCGCTTCCTTTATCATCCAGGCATCGCAGCCGAAGCGAAACATCGCATCTTCTTCATGTGAAGGTTCACCGGCAAATGAGGCGTTAGGGTCCAGCACGGTTAAATCGTCAAAACAAGCTGCCAATTTCGTCTTATATTCTGCGCGCCAGTCTGTATAACCGGCAATTTCGCCGCCTTTGGGAATTTTTCCGGCCAAATAAACTTTCATACCATATTCCTCGCTTGATGTTTTGCAGAAGTTTAAACCGCCGGCATCCTAATGTCAACCGTGTGCCGCAATAAACAAAAGGCACCTTTTCAAAGGCGCCTTTTGTTTCACATTTTTACCAAGGATATTCCCGGTAATTTTTAAATAGTTTTCCGTAAATCTGAGCTCCGTTGACACCTTGCAAAACAGGATCCAAAATCCGCATTGCGCCGTCAATTTCATCTATAGCCATTTGCGCTTTCCTTTCCGTATTTCCCAGATTTTGCGGATTGGGCTTTTCATTGGTTATCCAACCGGTGTCTACACTGTTCATAAAGACGTTATAGTCCTTGTAGTGCGGCGCAACCGTCCGGGTAATCATATTCAACGCGGCTTTGGCCATATTTGTATGAACATGGCGGGTATTTTTACGCGGGGCATAAAAATTACCTTCCATCGCCGAAACATTAACGATAAATGCCGCCCTGTCCGGTTTGCTCATTAGCGGCAGCAATTGCTGCATCAATATAAAAGGCGTAACCAGATTAATCTGCAAAACCTCGTATAATTCCAACAAAGGCACCTCTTCCATCTGATACATCCAGCTGTTATGCGGCCGCAGGTCAAGCTGCTGTCCGTCTTTATCCAGGAGTCCTTCCGGAAAAAACGTCTCGTTGTTATCATCATTGTCTTCCGGCAGAATCCGTAATTGAGACAAAGCAACGCTGTTTAAACCGTTTCCGATAATTTCAGGAAAAAATGCGTTTTCTCCCGTGCCGATATGCTTCATTTGGCAAATGACATCCTCAACGGCCGGCGGCAGTTTTTCCGCCTCCCAAAGATGTTTGTAGAAAGGCACCGGGCGACGGACCGTTTGTGCCGCGTTGTTTATCAGGATATCCAAAGGCTTTTCTTTTAACACCTGAATCAGATTGGTGATTGAAGATATGCTGCGGAAATCTGCTCCGATAATCTTGAGACGGTCTTTTGCCTCCGAAAAACAAGGCAGCAGGCTATAGCGTTTGAGCGCATCGTTCGGAAAACGCGTTGTTACCACAACCTCTGCACCCATTTCCAGCAAAAGCCTAGCGGTTTCAAAACCGATTTTAACCCTTCCCCCGGTTATCAAAGCGCGATATCCGGCAAGATTGCTTCGCTGCATTCGTTTCCGGTAATTAAGTTCTCCGCACAGGGGACACATTTCCTTATAAAAAGGATGAGCCATTTCATACGGCTGTTCACAACAATAACAAACTTTTCTGGTAAAGTAAGCGCCTAAACGTTCTTCTTTTGTTTCCATATGATATTTATTTTATAATTTTCAAAAAAAATATTATTGTGTACATCAGAAAATAAACTTCGGAAATCACAATAATATTTAAATAACTATATCGCAGAAGCGGTATAACACCGAAACAACCATCATGCAACAGTAAAAACACTTAATTTATTTCCGTATGTTGACAAACACCGCCGATGAGAGAGGCTCCAGCGGAGGGATACAATTATATTTTCGGGCTGAGGAGTTCCAATACGTCTACAGCAGACGCTGCTGATTTCGCCATAAAAAAAAACTCCGCAAGGGAGGTTGTTTTTATGGTGCCGCCTGCGTGAATCGAACACGCGACAACACGATTACGAATCGTGTGCTCTACCAACTGAGCTAAGGCGGCATTGCCTTGTTATTTAACGTATCAAAATATAAAAATCAAGTAAAAAGTCCATTATTAAAGTTTTTTCACAATGTTTATAAAATCATCGCCGCGTTCCATAAAGTTTTTATAATATCCAAAGCTGGGAGCCGTAGGCGAAAAAAGGACGACTCCTCCCCCGGCGCCTTTTAGTATTTCGTATGCCTCTTTCACTGCCTGAGACAAACTTTCAGCCTCGATAAGTTTAAAATCAGAACGTTTGACATTTTCCCGAACGGAGGCTGCAATCTGCGAGCCGCACTGAAACAGCGTAACAGCGGCCTTGACCCGGGAATTTCCGTCTATGTAACGGGCATACTCGGTATAATCCTGCTTGTTTTCAATGCCTCCGGAGATGATAACCATATTGTCTTCAAAACTTTTCATTGCACCGATGGCCGCTTCCGGCGCCGTCGATATGCTGTCATTAATAAACAACACGCCGCCGACTTTTGCCACTTTTTGCAGTCGGTGCGGCAAACCTTCAAAGGTTTTCAAACTTTCAAGCGCCGCCTGAACATCCAATCCCAAATCCTTCACAATGCTCATTACACCGCACAGATTGTCCAGATTATGGTTACCGCTGATTTGCAGCTCATCAATGGAAAGCAGCGGTTTGTCCTGAAAATAAAGTTCGCGCCCTTCGGCATGGAAACCGTCATAAACATCGTAGTAACGAACGTTTTTCAAATCCCGGGTATAAGCTTTGAGCTGCTCGTTCCGATTGCAGACCCAGCAGCTGTCTCCCGCCTGCTGGTGCGCCGCCAGATGAATTTTATCCCGGCAATAGTTTTCATGGCCGTTATGCCAATCCGTATGCACGGAAAAAAGATTGGTAAACATAACAATGTGCGGCGATGCGCTCAAATCGCTGGCCTGATAGCTTGAAAACTCTCCGACAATGTAATCATAATTTCCATCTATCAGCTCAATCAACGGTTTACCGATATTTCCTCCCAAAGCGGCATGACAGCCGGCTGATTTTAGGATGTGGAAAAGCATACTGACGCTGGTGCTTTTTCCCTTTGAACCGCTGATGCCGATAACTTTTGTCCGGGGATGGTTGGCCCTCATTTCACTCAGAAACAAATCAGAACACGAGGTGATTCCAATTCCTCGCGACTCGGCATCCTGCATCTCTTTTTTATAAATACTAACCCCCGGGGAACGAATAATTACATCTGTTTTTTCAAACAGTTCCCGCAGTTTTTCGGTGCCGTCGTCATCGTTATATGTCATCAAATCTGACGCCAGAGCATGACGTTCTATATATTCCTTGGCAGCACGGCCTTCCGTACCCATTCCCCAGATAAGAATATTTTTCCCTTTAATCTCACTTATCAGCATCTTGCTTGCCTTTCTTTTTTTTTGATGCATAGAACTGGCTTTCGGTTTCTTCAGCAACCTTGCTTCCCTGGTGGACAACCAGCTGGTTGAACGGAATTTCAATTCCTTCTTCGGCAAAGCGGCGGTTTATCTCAAAGCGCAAATCACTGGGAACAATCCAGCCGTTCCAAATATCGCTCACATAAACGCGCAGTTCAAAATTCAGGCTGCTGGCTCCGAAATCCGTGAACAGAACATACGGTTCGGGTTTTCTCAGCACCTTTTTATTGGCTGATGCACATTCCAGCAAAATATCCCTCACCTTTTGCGTATCAGAGCCGTAGGCTACGCCCACCTGAATGGCATAACGTGCCCAGTTGTTGCTGTGCGTCAAGTTTGTGACCGTTGTGGACAACAAATTTGCATTGGGGATAATCAAACTTGCTCTTTTGAATGTTTCGACTTCAGTAGAGCGAATGTTAATTTGTTTAATTCGTCCCTCTTCTCCGTTAATGATTACCCAGTCACCAACCTTAATCGGACGCTCAAACAACAGAATAATGCCCGAAACAAAGTTGTTAACGATATTTTGCAAGCCTAAACCAATACCGACTGACAAAGCACCGGCAACCAACGCGAAGTTTGTCAGGCTGCCGCCCATTATGGCGATTGCCAGCAAAGTTGCCACCACATAGCCGACAAAACCAAATCCCGCCGCCAGAGAATGTTTGACACCGTCATCTATATCCATGCGGGAAAGAACATTATCCTGCAGCCGGCGACGCATTGCCTTTACCAAGGTGATGACAATGAAGAAGGACAAGATTCCGAGCGCAATAGATATCAGAGAAATGCGAACCCCGCCGACGGTAAATCCGGTAAGCAAGCGGTATATCAGCGTATTCAGCACGTCTGTAGGAACACCCCATAAAGCCAGGATGAAAAATATGCCGGCCAGAACAAAAATCGGGTCAATAACCAAACCGGACCAGAAATTGATTTTGGAAATAACCCGGCGGCGCATACGAAAAGTTTTTATCCAGATACGAAGCAGCAGAATGCGATGCAGCATTTCGTAAAACATTTTGCGGATAACCATCAAAACGCCGACAATGACGGCAGACAGCAGAAAACGGTTCAGAATGAACGCCGAAAGATAGGGATATCCAAACAATGAAATAACAAAAGAACCAAAGGCAAACAACGAAATGAAAAACGTCAGACGGAAAGAGTTGTCATCACTGTTGATTTCCTCATCATCCTCAGAGGCTGTCGGCAACTGATCGTCGTTGGGCAACAGGGTCGCAGAACCGGTTTCTTCGGCCGAGGAATCGGCAATAACGATGTCGTCCCACAAAACGCGCTTGGTAATAAGAATGATGCAAAAGGCCTTAACCGCAGAGGACATAGCCATCATATAAGTCAAAAGCTCAATCGGATAATTGTGAACGGTAACGATGTGTACCAGAAAAGACATAATGCCAATCATGGTAACGCTGAAATAAAAAGCGGAGGTCAGTCTTTTGGCCTTGCTGTTATCGACATTGACCAGACGCCATTTTTCGTTATAAGGGGCAAAAATCACCCTCGAAACCGCGCGTCCCATAACCACATAGAGAGAATAATACAAAAAGCTTTTCAGTAGCGTTCCCAGAAAACCGCTGTCCAAAACCTTAGTACTCACCATCCAGGCCAAGCATGAACCGATGATGAAAGCCGGAATGACGCCATAAGCTATGGCAACGGCAATCGCCGCCATAACTTTTTTTCCGTAACGGGGATGTTCGATATCCTTACGATAGCCGAAACGTCGGATAATAAACACGCGCAAATAATAACCCAGCCATGAAATGAACAAAATAACCAAAGCAACCGGAATAAGCTTTGATTTTACCAGATTGCGGGTTTCCTGATTGAGCGAGGAGTACCAGTCAACCGGAGATTTGATAATGTCAAAAATCATCCCCACAAACAAACTGGTGGACGACAGAAACTCCTTGGGATAGGCAAGAGGCGTTACTCTGATTAACAAATTTCCCAACAGTTCTTCGTTTCGGAGATTGAATATCGAGACATCCAGTTCATCCAAGCGCGCAAGCAAAATGTCAACTTCGGCAATTTTCGCCTTTTCGGTAGACTGCTCGTTTTTGAACTCGCGCCGCTTCTGCGCAATCAGGGGAACCTCTTTGCCGTCTTCCGGCTCAGGCCCTAAAGCATCAAGCTTTTTTTCCACAAAACGCAGGGAACTCTCGATGCTTTTTTTTATGTCCAGCAAATCTATGCGGGTAGCCGCGATGTATTTGACATCTTCGGACAAATCGGCAGAAGTTACGTCGTTGCTTTTGAGGGATTTTTCAATTTTGGTGAGCTTGTTGCTGATATCGGTATAATTAAGCTCGGCGCTCAGAGATGTCACATTGGACTGCGCCCAGGCAGAAACCGGAGCGGCAAACAGCAGCAACACCGATACAAACAAAGCAGAAACAATTTTTTTCATTGAGGAATCCCCCCCCTCGTCAAAGTTTTTAATCGGAAGTTTCAGTCAGCAATTTGGCAACAGCAAGCGCGTTTTTTGCCACCCCTGCCCGCAGATTGTCGGCCACACACCAAAAACTGATGCCGTTTTCAACCGAGGTATCCTGACGCAGGCGGCTGATATAAATGTCATTTTCACCCTGAACGTCGTTGACCGTGACGTATCCCCCGTCAACATGCTTATCAAAGACCACGATACCGGGAACTTTTTTCATCAGTTCGCGAGCATCTTCAACATCAATATCCTTGGCACATTCGACATTTACATATTGCCCGCAGCCGATAAAGGCGGGAATAATCGCACAATTGGCATGTACTCTGACATCCGGTCCCAAGATTTGTTTGGTTTCGGCATTAAATGCCCATTCAACGACAGTTTCGTCTCCCTGAAAATCCCCAACCTGCGGAATAACGTTGAACGCCACCTGTTTGTGGAAGACCTGCTGATCGTCAACCAAAGTATCATTCATAAAGATTTTGCGGGTCTGGTTAAACAATTCGTCCATTCCTTCTTTGCCGTAAACAGAAGTTGAGGTGTAATCCGAGACGACGATACGGGTAATTTGGTATTGCTCATGAATATTTTTGAGCGGAAGCAGCATCTGGGTAACGCCGGCAGAAGGAACCATCACCAATCCGCGCTTAGCCGCAGAAAGCTTTTCGCCGTTAATTCCGCTGATTATCATCGGAACGTCTGGATCGCCGAAAAAGGCGGAGGAACAGTCAACCACCTTTACGCCTTTGGCCAAAGCATGAGGAACATACTTTTTCGCCACCTCGGCCGCCACGCAGAAAACGGCTGCGGCAACACCGCTGAAATCAAATTTATCAAGGCTTTCGACATCCAGCTCGTCATCCTCGCCGAAGGAAACCATATTTCCCAAGGCCGACTTGGGCTCCAGAGCAACCACCTGCTCCGGTTTATAGCCTTCTTCCGCCAAATAAGAGAGAATCTCGCGACCAATAGTTTCCTGAACACCAACAACGGCAATTTTTTTCATTTTTTTATCCTTAAATAATTAAACTTTTGCAAAACGTTTAGGAAATAATAGCACCCGGGGCATAACAAATACAAGCGGGTAATTAAAATAAGCCACAAAAAAAGGGGCTTCTCAGCCCCTTTGGGAAAAGTCTCAAGCGTCAGCTTTTATTTCGGCAGCCACCTGTTCCAGCGACAACCGTTTTTGCTCACCGGTCGCCATATTCTTCAGGGTATAATCCCCGGCGGCAGCTTCGTCCTCTCCGATAATAATCAGGTATGGAATTTGAATTTTGTTGGCGTATTCCATTTTCTTTTTAAACTTCACATTACGCAGATAAACGTCTGCGGGAATATCCGCCTTGCGTAAACAACCTGCCAGTTTGAGAGCATTATCCTTATAGGCTTCGCTTTGCATTATTATCAGGGCGCGATTGGGGGTCGGCCCTTTGATTTTCAGCAGGTTATGGCTGCGCAGCTGGTCAAACAACCGGGTCAGCCCGATGGAAATGCCGACGCCCGGAAACTTTTTATCCATAAAAACGCTGGAAAGATTCTCATAACGACCGCCGGAACAAACCGAACCAAATTCGGGATATTCGTCAAAAAACGTTTCATAAACGGTTCCGGTATAGTAATCGAGCCCACGGGTAATACTCAGGTCAATTTGAATGTTGGCGGGATTAATACCAAGGCTGGCAGCCTGAGAAATGACGGTCTTAAGTTCGGAAAGCCCGTTTTGATAATTTTCATTTTCAATTGCCAAAGCCTCCAACGCAGCAAGGATTTCATCATTACTGCCGCCAATTTTGATAAACTTCAACAATTTCCGATTGGTTTCTTCAGGCAGTCCCATATCCTGCAATTCGCCTAAAAAGGCGGCTTCGGGGATTTTTTTGATTTTATCTACCAGACGCAGGACATCAACCGTCTTGTCCGCGATGTTCAGGCTTTCCAAAAAACCGGATAAAAGTTTGCGGTTGTTAAGGTAAATTTTAAATGCGGGCAATTCCAATTTGTTGAAAATCGTATAAATAACCGCCAACACCTCCGCATCATAGGCAATGTTAAGCTCATCGCGATCAATAATGTCAATATCACACTGATAAAATTCGCGAAAACGGCCTTTTTGGGGGCGTTCGCCACGGTATACCTTGCCAATCTGATAACGTTTGAACGGAAAAGTCAAATCGTTGTTGTATAGGGCGACATATTTTGCCAACGGCACCGTCAAATCAAAACGCATAGCCAAATCCGTATCGCCCTTTTTGAATTCGTAAATCTGTTTTTCGGTATCTCCGCCGGACTTAGAAAGCAGCACCTCGGCAAGTTCCAAAACCGGCGTATCAAGAGGAGCAAAGCCGAACAGCTCGTAGGTATGTCGGATTACGGCTTTCATTTGCTCCATAACGATTTGTTCCTGCGGCAAAAGTTCCATAAATCCCTGTAAAGTTCTCGCTGTCATTGTTTCCTCTTTATTGTAAAAAATTATAAAAAACTAAGGATTATTAATAATTTGAATCGGCTTATTTGTCAAATATAAAAACCCCGGATAAATCCACCGGGGTTTTCACATTATTTAGGTGCCTTAAGCATCAAATTCCATACAGCAGTCGCACATACGGCTGGGAGCGCCGGAATAAGGACAGCAGCAGCTTCCCTGCACAACCGGCACCGCGCTTGTACAATTTGGATGTCCCAAGGTCTGGCAAGGGTTGACCGGTACAACCGGTTTGGATGCACATTTGTATTTTGTGGTCCCGCAGGCCGTACAAGAATCTAATACTCCATACGAACAACTTGTAAAGCTATAGCCGGAACACTTACTTGAATAGGAGCAAGTCTCACACTTATAACAGGTGCCCGAAGTCGCACCACAAGAGCAAACCTTGGAAGTTGTCCCGGTTTGGGTCTGAGAGGACGAACAGCTGGAAGATTGGTACCCGCTGGGACAGCTGTAGCTGTGGGTGTGCGCCGGGGCTTTGTAACAGGTTCCCGAAGCAGCACCGCAAGAACAGGTCTTGGACGTCGTCTGAGCCGAACTTCCCCAAGAGTTTGAGCTGCTGTACCCTGATGGGCAAGAGTAGCTGTGAGAATGTACCTCGTCTTTAACACAGGAAGAACCCGACTTGTGATACCCGGAGTTGCAGTAGCAAGAGCCACCGGAGCAGTAGGCGTTAGAGCCGCAGGAAACGCCGGAACAAGGGTCCGAAGGCGGACAGGACTTGCAGGAAGTGCATTTGCCACAGGAGTTTGTGGAAGAGCATCCGCAGTCACAAGATTTATCGGACACGTTACAATCCGGATTGCCCGAACAAGAGGTGCAGATACCGCAGGAGTTGGTTGAGGCACAGCCGTAGTCACAGGAAACCGCCGTCGCACTGCAATCCGGGTTGGACTTGCAGGACGTGCACTTCGAACAACTGTTGTAAGACGCACAGCCATAGGTGCAGGACTTGTCGGAAA